>Ga0308157_10000514_pt1 | contig 124926 bp, 134 predicted proteins | sample PhyBR1_FD_201035 | JGI IMG/M metagenome (GOLD analysis project Ga0308157, IMG submission 201035) | Phyllosphere microbial communities from UC Gill Tract Community Farm, Albany, California, United States - DLSLB.R1 | ecosystem: Host-associated > Plants > Phyllosphere > Unclassified | place... | reverse complement strand
ATTGATGATTTAAGATATGATTATACAGGCAATAAGCTGACTAAGGTGACCGATGCTCAGCAGAATTCATCAGGCTATCCATACCTTGCCAGTCCCGGAACAATTGGGTATGACAATGATAATGGCGCCGGAAATGGGAATATGACCAGTCATCCGGATAAAGGCATTTCTTCAATTCAGTATAATTATTTAAATTTACCAAAACAGATTACCCAAAACTCAAATCTCACCCAATATACCTATAGGGCAGATGGAGTAAAAGTGAAGAAGCTCTTTAAAAATCTGGAAACCCATTATCTGGATGGCTTTCAGTACAAATCTACGTTTGGTATAGAATCATGGAATGGAGAAGGGACTTACCATCCTAGCCCCAATGAAGTTCCGGTCTTAAAACTCAGAATCATCCCTACCTCTGAGGGATATTACGATGATCTTTTGGGACAATATGTCTATCATTATATTGACCATCTTGGAAATGTAAGATTGAGCTATGCAGATAAAAGCGGTGATGGAATTATCCAGCCAAGAAGGTTTAATGCATCCAATTGTACAGGTTGGTGGTGTATAGAGGACTGGAGGCCAGGGGAAATTGTGGAAGTGAACAATTATTATCCATTTGGGTTATTGCATGATTATACAGCAACAACACAGAATGCTTATCAGTACAAGTACAACGGCAAGGAGCTTCAAGAGACGGGAATGTATGACTATGGAGCGAGGATGTATATGCCGGATTTGGGAAGATGGGGTGTGGTGGATAATAAAGCTGAAAAATATCTTTCAATGTCATCTTATATCTATGCAGGAAATAATCCAATTGCGTTTATGGATCCTGACGGAAATGAATTAATTCTTTCATTTGCTACTGATACGGCACGGAAATCCTATGAGGATTTAGTGAGTGCCTCACTAGGAGGTAAATATTCAGCAATTTATACAAAAATAGAAGGTACAGATACATATAAGGTAACTCTTAATATGATTAATAAAGATACTTCCCTAACAAAAGAACAACAAGCTTTCTATGAAAGCTATAATGAAGTGGTTGGAGCAAAAGAAGTTGTTAGTCAATCAATAGTAGAAAATGACAAAATGACAGAAGTTGGAAGTTGGCAAACAGGAAAAATAGATATAGTTGATGTCTTAGAATTTGATAAAGCAGGTAAAGGTGGTACTAGTAGTGCTGGTGCTTTAACACACGAACATACTGAACAATTGGAAAAAGCTAAAATGGGTATTTCACAAGGAAAGCTTGGGAAAGTCGAAAGAAATGACAGTGGTAATATTGTAAAATTACCAGATTTTGATAAAGCACATGCAAAAGCTTTTAAAAAAGAAGGAAAAGTAAATGGGAATGAAAGAGTAGAAACAGATGGACCAATGAGCATTAATGTATATCAAGAAAAAGATAAAACTAAAACAAATCAAGCTATTTGGCCAACAGATGAAGGAGGATTAAGAATTAAAAAGACAAAGTTATAGTAATATGAAGAATATATTTTTTATTTTAACATTTTTGTTATTATATAATTGTACTAGTTCTATAAAAAGAAATAATAATATCTCTATTAATGGAGAATGTACGGAAAATTTAGATTTTAAACAGGAATATTTTAAAAAAATCGAAATTGTTAAGGATTATATCAAATTCCATAAAGGAGAATCAAAAAATACTTATGAAGCTTTGAAGTTTATAGGAAAATATTCTAGGGTTTCATTTGAAGATATGGCAAACTATGCAAGAACTTACCCTTTAGGAACTTATGAAAAAGATTATCCTGGTTGGTTAGATTGGTATGATAAAAATAAATGTAATAATATACAGTTTAAGAAATAAAAAATTAACTTAAAGTATAAAAAAATCTCATGCTGCCCCCTGCTGGTGCGAGCGTCTCGCTCGTGTTGGTAGATAAAAAAACCTTGCAAAAAGCGAGTTTTTTTTGTGTTAAAATGCAGCTACGCAGCTGTAGGTATAAATGGGCAAAATGGGTATCTTACAAGATATACTAAGGTTGAAGGAAAAAAGAAAATATTGATTAAAGAAGTAATCAATAAATATAAGTAGGGCATACATTTGTTTGCGAAATTTCCTGACTTTGCGCCAATAAACATAAAAACCACTGCATCTGTAGTGGTTTTTATATAAAGATTTATGAAAACCGCTATATTTACCAGTATAGAGACCACCTTGGTAATGCAAGGGTGAGCTATGCCAAAAACAGCGAAGGCGTTCTTGAAATAACGGATGTGAACAATTATTATCCTTTTGGTCTCAACCATATTGAAGGACAAATAGCTAAAGGGACGTTGGGAAGTTATTTTAACTATAAGTACAATGGCAAGGAGCTTCAAGAGACGGGGATGTATGATTATGGGGCGAGGATGTATATGCCGGATTTGGGAAGATGGGGTGTGGTGGATCCGCTAGCGGAGAAATATCGTAGATGGTCACCATATAATTATGCAGTGAATAACCCAATTAGATTTACTGATCCTGATGGAAGAGCTGTAAAAGAAACGTCAATTGGAACTACTTATACTGGTTCGGACGCACAATCTGCCTTTAGATTATTACAAAACTCTATGGCGTCCAGCCGTCCTAAAGACGATATAACAGTAGGGAAAAATGGTAGAGTTGTAAATTACGTTAGAAAAGAAGGAAACAATAGATTTTTTGAGGAAAATGGGAAGGAGTTATTTTTTAATGACCCAAAAAATGTAGATAAACCTACTCAAAAGAAAAAATATAATATAGGAGATCAGGTTTATTATTGGATTAGCAGGAAGGATTATATAGGTGCTTTAAACAATGTTGGAAATAATTACAACATTGTACGCCTATTAACACAAGCAAGAGTAGGAAATACTCTTCTAGCTCCAAGTGCTCTAATTGCGGCTTATAGCTTGATCGGTTATGAGTCTAGTCGTGGAGAAGCGGATTTTTCGGCACATTATTTATCAAGAAAATTGGATATTGGTAATAATGTTAATCAAAATGATTCTTTTTACCATATTAGATTTGAAGGTACCAATACTATTTATAGTTTAATGGATGCTGGAAATTTTATGTGGGGAGGATGGTCTAAATTTATTGGCTTAAGTTCGGCTGAAGTAAAGGGAGGGTCTAACCTTAATGAATTTTATAATTTTGGGGATGCAGCAGCAGATCAAAGAGCCATATTTGATGGAAGAAGTTTTTTAGAAACAGGAAACTAATATATTATGAAAAAGAAGTATTCATTATCTCCAAAGCTTGTGTTATTACTGTTTGTACTATTTATAATCAGTATAATTTTATTGAATGTTTTTAAGCAAGATATTCAAAGGAAAAATTTATCATTAATAAATTTTTTTTATGTGCTTCCTTTAGTAGGTTTTTTCATATTTATATGTATAAAAAACCTTAGAGTTGTAAGCTCTAAAAATGAAAAGGTATTGACAATGATTCCATTAACCATAATTTTCATATTTATTTTCATATTTATTATTCGAATAATATATGTAACAATAACAATGGATTTACAGCATGATTAATGGTCACCCAGCTGGCGCAAGCGTCACGCTTGTGCCATGATGGAATAATAAAACCACTGCATCTGTAGTGGTTTTTATGTGCAGGTTTAGGAAAACCGCTATATTTACCAGTACAGAGACCACCTGGGCAATGCAAGGGTGAGCTATACCAGAAACAGCGCAGGCGTTCTTGAAATAACGGATGTAAACAACTATTATCCTTTTGGTTTGAACCATATTGACGGTCAGATTTCCAAAGGAAAATTAGGAGGCTATCTTAGTTATAAGTACAACGGAAAAGAGTTGCAAGAAACAGGGATGTATGATTACGGCGCGAGAATGTATATGCCGGATTTGGGAAGATGGGGTGTGGTAGATCCGCTTGCGGAGAAAAACAGAAGGTTTACACCTTATAACTATGCTATAAATAATCCTATTAGATTTATTGACCCGGATGGAAGAGAACCTATTAATGATTATATATTTAAGAATGGAAAATTACTTGGAGTGAATTTAAACAATAATGAGGATAGGTATTTTAATGTTGTTACTAAAGATTCTTATTCTCATACAACCACAATAGATGGTGAAACAGAATATTTACAAGAAGATAAAAATCCTAATTATTCAGTTGTATCAGTTTATACTGAAATAGAGGGAGCTGTTGGACATGCAGGGTTAGGGTATGATGGTAAAGTATTTAGTTTTTATCCTACTGATGAAAACGGTACTCGCGGTTATGAAATGAATGAATGGTGGGGAACGCCTTTAGTATTAAATACTAAATCTACTACTGAATTTAGTGATAAATATTCTAACTCTAATGTGTTTTTCTTTAAAACGACTAATGAACAAAAAGAAAACTTAGTAGAAGCAGTGAATAATAGAGCGAGTGAACTTAAAAAGAAGCCTGAAAATTATAGTATTCAATCAAATAACTGTACGACGAATGTTTGTTCTTTATTACAAAAAAGTGGGATAAGTTCTGTAGATGTTATTAGGCCTGGAAGATTAGATACAAAAATGAAGGAGTCTAATGCTATAGGTAGTTTTATTAGACAGAGACCATTAATAAATATCAATCGCTCTGCACCTTTAGGCAGGAAAATTTATGGAGAAGGTGAATAAAATTTAAATGTTTTTATAATCATAATTTTTAAGTAAATGAAAATAGCTAAAATACTTTCTTACATCTCTTTTTTGTTTATACTTTTCTTCATTATAGACCTGCTTGTATTTAGAGTTAATACTATGCCTAAGCTAACTGAAATTAATCATGAAGATTTTATAAAAGAAGCTAATAATATAAAGGATTTGGATTTTGCTAAAGCCGAATTAAAGAAATGGATTAATATGGATTATAATATGGTAGAAAAACAAAATAACTTATATATTAAATATTTATATATCATTGTTATTTTACTATTAATAGAATTTATTAAATTAATTTCCATTAGAAGAATAAGTCAAAAAAAATCTTGATTTTACCCACTCTCCCAGCTGGCGCAAGCGTCACGCTTGTGCCATGATGGGTTTTCCCCTTGCTCTCCGAAGTTTCAAACTTCGGAGTAAGATAAATAAGTATCCAAAGTTGTAAATTATACTGACTTTGCGCCAATAAACACAAAAACCACTGCATCTGTAGTGGTTTTGTAAGCTCCCCAATTTTGTTTCCATTCTAAATGATAGATTCTTCTTTCATTTTTTGTTTATATTTTTTAGGACTTATGTTCCCTAATGCTTCGTGGGGCCTATTATAGTTATATTCTATCCACCATTGATTTGCTTTTTCTTCTGCGTCTTGTAAACTTTTAAAGACATACATATTGAGAAGTTCATTTCTGCAGCTTTTGTTCAGTCTTTCAATAAGGCTATTTTGTGTTGGTTTTCCAGGCTGTATATAATGAATTTCTATTTTATTTTCCTGAGCCCATAGCTGAAGATTTTTAGATATAAATTCAGGTCCATTATCAACTCTTATGCGTTTAGGCTTGCGTCCTTGTTGTTTTAAACTATTTAAAACCCTTACTACTCTTGCAGAGCAAATACTTGTATCAATTTCCATGGACAGTAATTCCCGGTTATAATCATCAGCAATATTTAATATTCTGAATCTTCTCCCATCATACAAACTATCGCTCATAAAATCCATACTCCAGCATTCATCAGGTTCTAAAGGAATATTAATACTTTCTTTGACTCTGGTGGGAAGCCTTTTTCTTACCCTTCTGCGAATACTCATATTTAAAGCTACATAGACTCTATGAACCCGTTTGTGATCCCAAATCCCGAAGCTTATGATAGAGCTTCCAAAAACCATAACCTGGATGATCTTGTGAAAGTTGTGTCAAAACTTCAATTAATTCATCGTCATTTTTAATGCTTGTGTAACGGTAACTTCGCCTACTGATACCTATTGTCAAACAACTTCTACGCTCACTTAAATGGTATTTCTTACAAATAAAGTTGACAATTTCACGCTGTACAGAAGGCTTTACCGCTTTTTTGACAAAACATCTTTTAAAGCTTCAATCTCTAAACATCGTTCGGCATAAAGTTTCTTAAGCTTAGAATTTTCGGACTCCAGATCTCGCATCTTTTGAATATCCGAACTTTCCATACCTGAATATTTACTCTTCCAACGATAGAAAGTACCTTGCGTAATGCCATGATTACGGCATATCTCTATTACACTTTTACCAAGTTCCTGTTCTTTCAAAATTCCAAAAACCTGACTCTCTGAATACTTACTCTTTTTCATATTTAAATTTAAAGTTTTTTAAGCCAAAAACTCTATCTTTAAATGGACACATTTTTAGGGAAGTTTACAATCATCTTGGCAATGCAAGGGTGAGCTATGCCAAAAACAGCGAAGGCGTTCTTGAAATAACCGATGTGAACAATTATTATCCTTTTGGTCTCAACCATATTGAAGGACAAATAGCTAAAGGGACGTTGGGAAGTTATTTTAACTACAAGTACAACGGCAAAGAACTTCAGGAGACGGGAATGTATGACTACGGCGCAAGATTCTATATGCCGGATATTGGAAGATGGGGTGTTGTTGATCCACTAGCGGAGAAAATGCCGAGCTGGTCGCCTTATAATTATACGTTCAATAATCCAGTAAAATATACTGATCCTGATGGTAGAGAACCATTTAATGAGTATGATAAGAATGGTAAGATGATTAGTAATTTAGGTGGAAATAAAATAGATTTTTACCATCAAAAAAATGGAGACACTAAAGTAGTTAGTCGACAAACTGGAGCTTCAAATATTATTAAAGGCGGAGAATCTATTATTAGTGGTTATACTCATAGAGGAAAAGATGTAGGATGGGGAACTATAACAGGTGAATATTTTGGAGGAAGTGGACCTACTCGTAGTTTGTTTAGTGATTTTAATGATTCTAATGATGGACCTTTTGCTTCTTTGGATAAAGCGTCATCTCCTTATTCTTCTTTAGCAAGACAAGATGCGTTAAATTCAAAAAACTCGAAAGGGGTTGTAAAAATGGATTATCTTCAAGCTAACCCCATAACAGCAAATTTTGATATGTATGAACAAATGTGGGGAAGATCAAATGTATCTTGGTACAAATTAGGAGATGAAACCCTTTTTTAATGACCGATTCTAAGTCACAAGAGTCCTTGTTTTATAGATTACCTGTAAATAACTTTGAAAGAACTGAAGGGAAGGTAAATAGTTTTGGAAATACATATCAGACCTATATATGGACTGAAAGCAGTTCTGAAGTTCAAAAAAAAGCAATTAACCCAACCTTAAAGAACGTTTTTAAGCAAGCTATAACACCTCCATCTATATTAACAAGACCTTGATTTTAAATCGAACATTTTAAATTTAATAAATATGAAAAAAAGTATAAGTTTAATTTTATTACCTTTTTTATTTTCGTGCCAAAATATTAGTAATGAAGATATGTATGGAAAATATTCACCCATATCATACAAGAATACATATGACACTCTAACAATTAACAAGGATGGGGTTTATAACAGGGTAATTTACAATATAAAAGGAAAGAAATTGTTGGATTACAATTCTAAATACAAATTAGATGGTTCTTCAATAAAGTTTTCTGATTTTTATTTGAATTTAGATAAAGATTTAATTGCTTTTCCCGAAGATGTTAATGATATCGATATGACTTACACAACTTTTTTTGAAAAAAAATAAAAACATTGTACTTTGTTTTGGATATCACGAAGGGGAAAATTGTTATCAAAAGATTCTAGAATAAATTGACTAGTCCTGAAAAAGGTTGACTAGTTTAATAAATCAAATATACTAAATCAGAGTAGGAATTTTCCTATTCTGATTTAGGTTTTTATAGGTTTTTAATTTTACATTATTTTTCATGTGCACTTGGCTTGGAATATTATAATTCAGGGAAAAATGAGGTCTTAAATTATTATAATAGTAAATGGATTGATCAAGCTGTTGTGAGAGATTTTTAAAATCTTCAAAGGTATTAATCAATCCAAATTCATATTTCAGAATACCGTTCACTCTTTCCGCTACAGCATTTTCATAAGGATCTGAGTTCTCTGTCATACTTATAAGAATATCACTTTTCTTTAGTATTTCAGTATATTCTTTACTACAATACTGCAGGCCTCTGTCTGAATGATGAATTAAAGAGTGTTTGTACATTCGGTTCTTAATGGCTTGCTTTAATGCTTTCACTGTGGAACTAGTCTGTAAATTATCACTCAATTCATATCCCACAATTTTTTTTGAATAAGCATCGGTAATCAAATGAAGATAATAATTCTTCTCTTTAGTTTTCAGATAGGTAATATCTGCCACCCAGACTTTCTCTAAACATTTCAGTTCTTTTTCTTTGATAATATTGGGATATTTCTTCATCCAATGTCTGGAATTCGTTGTTTTAAAGTAACTATGCCTTCTGGGAATTAAAAGATAATTTGATCTCAAAAGTTTAAATAGCCGATCTCTCCCTATATGCAGGTTCTCTTTTGCAAAATCATTTTTAAGCAAGAAATAAAGCTTTCGAGTTCCTATTTTAGGCATCTTTTTACGAATTGATAATACCAGCTCTATAATTCTGGTATCATTATTATTTAAATCGGATTGTTTTTTCCTTTTATAATAAGCTTGTTTACTATATCCAAACAATCGGCAAATAGCTTCCAGTGAAAAAGTTGTATCTGCCCTTATTTCCTGGATTGATTGGAACCAGACTTTTTTACAATTTCAATCTTAAGCTCACGTTCAGCAATTTCTATAAACTTCCTGAATACCTTGAGCTCTTCTTCCTTTTTGGCTAATGCTGCTTCAAGCTCCTTAATCTTTTGTTTCTGCGGATCTTTCATAGGTCTACCTTTGCTTAATTGTTTTTCATAAGTAAAGTTACCATATTTTATTAACCATCTGGAAATGCATGAATTACCCCGAATGTTGTATCGGGTTTGTAATTGGGATTTAGTGTATAATCCCCGTTCATATTCTGAGACAACCTGTCTTTTGAATGCTTCACTGTATTCTTGTACAGGAAAGGATATTTTTTGTAAGTTCATAAGGATGACTGTTTTTATCGTTTTTTAGTCAACCTTTTTCAGGACGAGACATATTTGCCCCCAACGAGAGTTCAAAGTTCAAATATTAAATAAAGACGAGCTAAAATTGGATCATACCATTTTAAAAAGAATTAGGGAAAAATATTAGAATTGGTTAGAAAAAATTATTTGCTGCGTAAAGTCTCCCAACTTTGAACTGGTAAAAATCCAAATAATGAAAAGACTAAGAATTCTTTATTGTTTATTATTCGCAATGTGTTCGTGTATTGCTAAAAAAGACCTATATGGTAATTATCAACATAAAGGAACGCCCAATGGATTCCATAAAGAATATATTCTTTTGATAAAAAAAGGAGGTTTTAGTATGTCTTACAAATCTCAAGATGCATCTCCAAGTTGTGTAGGTCAATGGAATGTTGTTAAGGATACCTTATTCTTACAATGTGATAAAGAAAATGTAGTATCCAATATGATATCTAATGGTTATATGAATCAAAGAGATTATAAGTTTAAGATTATTGATAATAAAAAATTGATATTACTTAAGGAAAATATTATTTTGGAGAAAAGATAACTATTCGCATTGACAAAGCTTCCCGACTTGAGTTTATAAATATAGTGTTGTGATAATTGATTTATTTGAAAAAGCCAGACGCAGCGGTATTTAAAAGATAATAAAAAAACAGCTCCTGATATCAGAAGCTGTTTAATCTTAAACTGTAGACTCACAGGGATTCGAACCCCAGATGACTGAACCAAAATCAGTAGTGTTACCGCTACACCATGAGTCTCTGTTTTTTAGTGGCGCAAAATTATAAAAAATATTCTATTAAAAAAATGTTTTTTGAAAATTCAAGTACAAAATAACGGTTTATTCGGTGTAATTAGATGATTATGAATTGAATAAATTACATAAAAAATTACTAAAAAATAATAGAGGAAAGCCGGATTTTCCACTCACTAAATAATAAAACCTTATCTTTGCAAAAAATTGGGCTCCAAAAGTTGGAGAAACCCATTAATAATTTAATTTATTAAACATTTTTATGTCGAATATTGTCGCAATCGTTGGGCGTCCCAACGTAGGAAAATCCACGCTTTTTAACCGTTTACTTGAAAGAAGGGAAGCCATCGTAGATTCTACGGCTGGCGTTACCAGAGACCGTCATTACGGGAAATCCGACTGGAACGGGGTAGATTTTACAGTTATTGATACCGGCGGTTACGATGTAGGAACGGATGATATTTTTGAAGAGGAGATTCGTAAGCAGGTACAACTGGCGGTAGATGAAGCTACTTCTATCATTTTTATGATGAACGTAGAAGAAGGACTTACCGATACTGATTATGAAATCTACCGACTTTTAAGAAGATCAAACAAACCGGTCTATATTGTAATCAACAAGGTGGATTCCGCAAAAGAAGAACTTCCTGCTACTGAATTTTACCAGTTGGGAATTGATAAATACTACACTCTTTCTTCAGCTACAGGTTCCGGAACAGGAGAACTTCTGGATGATATTGTAAGAGATTTCCCGACTACGGATTACAAAGATCCGTTTGAAGGATTACCTAAGATCACCATCGCAGGACGTCCTAACGTAGGTAAATCTACCTTAACAAATGCCCTTCTGGATGTTGAAAGAAATATTGTAACAGATATTGCAGGAACTACAAGAGACAGTATTCAGACCCTTTACAATAAATTCGGTCATGAATTTGTGCTGGTGGATACAGCGGGAATGAGAAGAAAGTCCAAAGTAAATGAAGACCTGGAATTTTATTCCGTAATGAGATCCATCCGTTCCATCGAATTTTCTGATGTTGTGATCATCATGGTAGACGCTACACAGGGATGGGAATCTCAGGATATGAATATCTTCGGACTGGCACAGAAAAACAGAAAAGGAATTGTAATCCTGGTTAATAAATGGGATCTTATCGAAGACAAGCAGACCAACACCATGCGTGATTTCGAGAAAGTGATCAAAGATAAGATAGGTCAGTTTCATGATGTTCCAATCCTGTTCGTTTCAGCATTAACGAAACAAAGAATTCTGAAAGCGGTAGAAGTGGCTATGGAAGTATACGAGGATCGTAAGAAAAAAATCAAAACTTCAAAACTAAATGAAGTAATGCTTCCTATTTTCGAACAGACTCCGCCTCCTGCCAACAAAGGAAAATACATCAAAATTAAATACTGTGTACAGCTGCCGACCCCATCACCTCAGTTTGTATTCTTCTGCAACCTGCCACAGTACGTAAAAGAGCCTTATAAGAGATTTACTGAAAATCAGCTGAGAAAAGAATTCGGATTTACCGGAGTTCCGATCGAAGTGTATTTCAGACAAAAATAAACTAGTTTAAAAATGAGATCATGATTTTCAACCGAGAAACATGATCTCATTTTTCGTTTTCAAATTTTTTCATTAAAAAGTTATGACAGTAGAACTTTCAAAACAATTCTCCTTAGTGAACTCCTGGATCAATGAACTTCGAAACGTTGATATTCAGCATGACCGGATGAGGTTCCGCAGAAATATGGAGCGTATCGGTGAAATTGCTGCATTCGAGATCAGTAAAAGTCTTGAACAGAAAGAAGTGGAAATTCAGACTCCCTTAGACACCATAAAAGTTCAGGAAATAGCAGTTCAGCCTGTAATTACTACGATTTTGAGAGCAGGAGTGCCTTTGTTTGAAGGAATTTTAAATTATCTGGACAGAGCCGACTGTGGCTTCGTAGCTGCCTACAGAAAACACGATGCCAACGATTATTTTTCTATCAAGCAGGACTATCTTACCTGTCCGAATATTGAAGGAAGACCACTCATCGTTGCAGATCCGATGCTGGCTACAGGTGCCTCTCTTATTGAAGCCATCAAAGACCTCCTGACTAACGGAACGCCTACACAGCTGCATATTGTTGCTGCAATTGCTTCCAGGCAGGGAGTAGAAACGATTGAAAAAGCTTATCCGGATGCTAAAATTTGGGTAGGTGCTATTGATGAAAACCTTACCTCCAAAGGATATATCACCCCCGGACTTGGAGATGCAGGAGATTTAAGCTACGGCGAAAAACTTCAGCGATAAAAAACTTAAGAAAGATTCCAGAAATCTTTCATCAGACCCAATAATAAATTTGGCCGTACTCTTTCCATAGGATGCTTGGTATCCGGAAGTATGGCCAATTTTGCATTAGGAATAGAACGGGAAGCATTTACACTTTCCTCTATACTCACCATCTGATCCTGATCTCCCGTCATAATCTGTACCGGAATATCAATCGAAGAAAGGCTCTTTTCATTCAGGGGAGGATTTTTACCAAGAGAAATCATCATGCCGGCAATAGAAGGAAGAAGCTGTTTCCATGCCGTACCATGCTGGCTTTCTAATTGTTCCGCATATTTCGGAATTTTTGAAAGAATAACTTCAGGGTCAAGCATTTTACTTTCCTGTAAAGCCTGTTCCTCCGTCCAGTTGAATTTTGTTCCCAAAGTCATTACAGAATTAATTTTTCCGGGATATTGCAGGGCTCCGCACAGAGCAACATAACCGCCCATACTGTGGCCTAAAATATCAACGTTTTCCAGTTGATTCTGTGCCAGATAATTCATCAGCTCTTCAGTATATTTCTCTACGGTGATGCCATTTTCAGGCAGTTCCGTTTTACCGTGTCCTGAGAATAAAAAAGTATGGATAGTAAAGTGTTTTGACATCTGCTCCAGATAAGGATTGAACAGGTCGGTGTGCCCCAAAGCACCATGCAGTAACAGTAGATTTTTCATGATCATGAGTTTGCCCGAAATTAGGAAAAAGAATCGGAAGAGAAAAAAAGGAAAATGAATCATTTTGAAAGAAATAAAAGCCTGAAAAATGGATGCTATTTACAGCCTGCAAGCTATTACCTGCCTCCTGATCTACACATCTACAGCCATTACCAGAACGCTCACTTTATTATCTCCTGCATTCAGGAACTCCCAGGCAATGGATGAAACTGTATTTCCTGTGGTGAAAACATCGTCAATCAGAAGGATGTGCTTCCCGGTAATTTCTTTCGTGAGAGAAAAAGCCGCCGCTGTTTCCAGCCGGTGTTTTTTATCCTTTAAAGCCTGTGCCTTTGAATAATAGTTTCTCTTAACCAGACTGAAATCATAAGGAATATTATAAAATTCTGACAAGGTCCTGGTATATAAATGAAGCTGGTTGTAACCTCTTTCTCTGAGCTTTTTCTGGTGAAGTGGAACAGGAACCAGAAGGTCAGGTTTTTCTCCTTTAAAATCCAGGCGTTCTATAGTCCATGAAGCAATAACTTTTCCTGCGTTTTCCCTGCCTTTATATTTCAGTTCATGAATAATCTTCCGGCTTAATCCTTCTTTTTCAAACTGCATCAGGCCATACGTATTCTCAGCAGGAAATAAAAGTCTGCATTGTTCTTTAATGCTGTTTTCTCCAAAGTAATCAGAATGAGTAAAATTAATCTGCGCAAAACACAGATCACAGACCAGAAGATCTGCTTCAATGATCCGGTTGCAGTTGATGCACCGGTTCGGGAAAAATAAATCTAGTATCATTGGTGTTTTTTAGAAACTGGAAGTTAATAATTAGTGATAACATTCGCAACCTGTTGCCTTTAAACGATTAAGCTTTCTTATTCTTCAATAGTTTTCCTGATTCTCTCAATTGCATTTTTCATGTTCCGGTTAAAATGTTCCTTTTCCAGCCGTACCGGAGGAGCCTGTCTTACTTCACAATCGGCTATGCTGCAGGATTCACAGGTGACTCCTACATTTACGGTTTTTAATGACGGCGACTTTATAAAACTGATTTTTTTAATCGTTTGAGAATTCAGTAAAATACCCAGACAGTAGCTTCGGTTGCTGCCATCCGAAAACGGGTTTTTCTGCGAAGTGGAAATCACCAGATAACTTACCCCCTGATCTTTGTAATGCGAGATCTGGGCATCTGTAAGCGTTTCATTTTCCTTTAAAAGATGTAGGTTTTTAACGGCAATCCATCTTCGGCAGTAATGTTCGTTGGTCGCATTGGCATGAGGGGCCTGCTGATGATTCAGATGAAGTTCTTTCAGGATCTGGATTTTATCCGAATCTTTTTTCTTAACCAGACAGAGGTAAAACAGGTCTTTAATCCCAAGTTCGGAAGAAAGGATATTGGTGAGCCTGTAATAAAAAGTCTCAGGAGAATCCGTAAAGTCCTGGATGAGCTTTTCAAAATTTCCGGAGGTCCATTCGTGCTGCAGGAAAAAGTCAGAAACCTTTTCAGTTACTTTCTTTTTAGAAATAAGTAAAGCACCCGCAAAATAGGAGGCGTAAAAATTGTTGAGAATTTCCTCAAAGCTTCCAAAATCCAGCCAAGAGTAAGTATTAGGACGGATTTTTAATTCCAGAACATTGAACCCGATCTCTTTGGCCAGAATAAATGTTCTTTGATCCTTTTCCAGTTTTCGATTGAGTAAAAGCAATTTTTTTTCAGGAATGAACAGAGAACGGAGGTTTCCCAGTGTCCCGAATTGTTCAAAATCTTCAGAACGGATGCTGTATCTGAATTTTTCAGTAAGGATATGCTCCAGAACAGAATCCCGAAGATCTTTGCTGATATCCAGCTCATTTTTCTGGGCAAATTCTGTTGCTTTTTCTTCAATTTCAGGAAAATAATTGTCATATAACTTCTGGAAAGATCGCAGTACGGCAAAATAAAAACGTTCCTTTCCTAAATTATAATTCTGGGAGATCTCAATCAGTGCATTAATAAAAGCGGTTACCTTTTTAGGCGCATCACTGATGATACTGATGAGGTTGTTTTTATTAATACCAAAGAGTTCCAGCGGAATTTCCTTAAAAAAATCAGACTGGAGGATTTCATTAAAAGGAGCCAGGCTTTTGTCCAGTTTGGTAGAAACCAGATCATCAAAAGTACAGTTCAGTGATTCTGAAAGCTGGATGATTTTGTCATGTTTCGGATATTTTTTTCCATTCTCGATCTCGTTGAGATAAGATTTAGATAATCCTGTTTTTACAGCAAGATCCTGAAGAGACCAGTTTTTCTTTTGTCTCAGCTGTTTCAGCTTCAGTCCGAAAACCGTTTTGATATAATCACTTTCTGAATTCATGTTCAAATATAAATAATGATTGCGGTTATTCGCATAATAAATTTTTAAAATATTTAGCGAACGTTCGCTGTTTGTGAAAATTTTTATTTATGTTTGTAATATCAAAACACAAAATCAGCATAATATGGAAACCAAAACACAATTCAAAATAAAGGCTCAGAAGCAGTTTGAAGCAGTTTTTACTCCTGATCTTACCGATTTTCTGATTGCCTTACATCAGAATTTTAATGAAAGAAGGCTGGAACTTTTAGAAGACAGAAAAAAAACACAGTCAGAATGGGATCAGGGGAAAATGCCGGAATTTTTATCTGAAACAGAAGGCATCCGAAATGCAGACTGGACCTGTGCACCTCTTCCGGAAGATCTACTGGACAGAAGAGTAGAAATCACAGGACCTGTAGACCGAAAGATGATCATCAATGCACTGAATTCAGGAGCAAAAACCTTTATGGCAGATTTTGAAGACAGCAGCTCGCCAACTTGGGAAAACTGCATTCAGGGACAGATCAATCTGGCCGATGCGGTAAGAAGAAATATTGATTTTACAGCTGAAAATGGAAAATCGTATAAGCTTAATGAGAAAACAGCCGTACTTCTCGTACGTCCGAGAGGATTACATCTTCCGGAAAAACATGTTGAAATTGGTGGAGAAGAAGCTTCAGGCTCACTGATCGATTTTGGAATGTATTTCTTCAATAATTCACAACAGCTTTTGAAAAATGGAAGCGGGCCATACTTTTACCTGCCTAAATTGGAACATTATAAAGAAGCACACTGGTGGAATGATGTATTTGTTTTTGCCCAGAATTATTTAGGAATTGCCAACGGAACCATTAAAGCGACAGTTTTAATAGAAACCATTACCGCTTCATTTCAGATTGATGAAATTCTGTACGAATTGAAAGATCACAGTTCCGGACTCAACTGTGGGCGGTGGGATTATATTTTCTCCTACATTAAAAAATTCAGAAACCTGCCCGGATTTATGGTGCCCGACAGGGATCAGGTAACCATGCTATCACCATTTATGAGTGCTTATTCCAAAAGGGTTATTGAGATCTGCCATAAAAGAAATGTTCATGCAGTAGGAGGGATGGCGGCACAGATTCCCGTAAAAGATGATGAGGAAGCCAATACAATTGCTTTCGAAAAAGTGAGAGGTGACAAAGAGCGTGAAGTAAAAAACGGTCATGACGGAACCTGGGTAGCCCATCCTGCTTTGGTGCAGGTTGCCATGGAAGTGTTTGATCAATATATGCCCGAAGCCAATCAGATTGATGAAAAATTTGAATACCATATCAAAGAAAATGATCTGCTGGAAGTTCCTCAGGGTGAAATTACCGAAAAAGGAGTCAGGAAAAATATCAATATAGGAATCCTTTACCTGGAAAGCTGGCTAATGGGAGCAGGAGCTGCCGCCATTTATAATCTGATGGAAGATGCTGCCACTGCAGAGATCTCTAGAACCCAGCTGTGGCAATGGCTGAAAAATGAAGCAGAACTAAGCGATGGTAGAATCCTTACCCGTGAAATGATTCTCCAGTGGGAAGCAGAAGAAATAGGCCATATCGAAAAATATATCGGAGAAAACCGATTTAAAAACGGGAAATTCAATCTGGCCAAAGAACTTTTCAATGAACTCGTTTTCTCTGAAAAATTTGAAGAATTTCTGACCCTGAAAGCATATCCTTTTATTGACTGAACCCCAAACAAAGTTTGAAACAATCCTCAAACTCATTCCTCTTAATCTAAAAATCCAAATATTATGAAAACAAAACAAGAACAAATCCACGCATTAGAGCAGGATTGGTTGAACAATCCGCGCTGGAACGGGGTAAAAAGAACCTATACGGCTGAAGAAGTGCTTAAACTTCGTGGCTCTTATAAAATTGATTATACCATTGCGACAGAAATGTCTGCAAAGCTTTGGGATAAATTAAATAACCAGGATTATGTAGCAGGGCTTGGTGCTCTTACAGGAAATCAGGCCGTTCAGGAAGTTGATGCAGGTCTTGAAGCTATCTATCTTTCCGGATGGCAGGTGGCAGCAGATGCCAATCTTTCCGGAGAAATGTATCCGGATCAGTCATTGTATCCAGCCAACTCAGTACCTTCTGTAGTGAAAAAGATCAATAATGCTTTATTGAGAGCAGATCAGATCCAGTCTGTCAACGGAAGCGGAGACAGGGAGTACCTTGTTCCGATTGTTGCCGATGCAGAGGCCGGGTTCGGAGGAAATCTCAATGCTTTTGAACTGATGAAACAGATGATTGAAGCCGGAGCAGCCGGAGTACACTTTGAAGACCAGCTTTCTTCTGCTAAAAAATGCGGACATCTGGGCGGAAAAGTTCTGGTTCCTACTCAGGAAGCCATAAATAAACTGGTGGCAGCCCGTCTTGCCGCAGATGTATTAGGAGTGCCAAGTGTAATTGTGGCAAGAACAGACGCAGATGCTGCAGATCTTCTGACTTCAGATATAGATGACAGAGATAAAAAATTTGTAACAGGCGAAAGAACCTCCGAAGGTTTTTATGTCGTAAGAAACGGAGTAGAGCAGGGAATAGACCGCGGTCTTTCTTATGCCCCTTACGCAGATCTTATCTGGATGGAGACTTCTAATCCGGATCTGGAACAGGCCAGAAAATTTGCAGAAGGAATTCATGCGCAGTTTCCGGGGAAAATGTTAGCTTACAACTGCTCACCATCATTCAACTGGGCCGCAAAACTGAGTGTTGAAGAAATGGGCAGTTTCCGTGAAGAGCTGGCCAAAATGGGCTACAAATTCCAGTTCATTACACTGGCTGGTTTCCATGCGCTGAACACATCTATGTTTGAGCTGGCTTTAGCCTATAAAGAAAAGGGAATGGCCGGATATTCAGAGCTTCAGGAGCGTGAGTTTGCCCTTCAGCAGAAAGGATTCAGGGCGGTAAAACACCAATCATTCGTGGGAACGGGATATTTTGATGAAATTCAGAATGTGGTGACCAACGGCTCCTCTGCAACAGTAGCCATGAAAGATTCTACAGAAACTGCACAATTTCATTAATCATTTTTCCATATTTTTCTGATGTAAGCCTTCTCGTTTTGAGAAGGTTTTTTGAGTTTTTTAATTTGATTTTCAGTGATTTATATTCGTTCCTGAATGAGAATGAAAACCAGGTAATAACTATTAAAAATATGTATTATATTTGAACGCGAAAAAAAACGGATTTTTTTGGAAAAAACTATAAAAAAAATGAAACTAATTAAAGGATTTTTTATTGCTGCAGGATTAATGCTGACTGCCAATGCTGCGAATGCTCAACAGAAAATAGGAAGTGTAGATACTAATGATGTATTTGAAAGTTTAACTGAAGTGAAAACAGCCAATACAACTATTGAGACCCTGTCTAAGACTAAGCAGGCTGAGATTGAAAAATTGATCAGCCAATACCAGACAAAACTAAAGGCAGCACAGGATAAAGAGAAAACATTAAGTGAGGCTAATAAAGAAACAGTGACTAAAGAACTGATGGCTGCGCAAACGGAACTTGAAACTTTAGGTAAAAAGATAGAGGAAACCAGAGCACAGGCTGCTAAAGATATTGCTGCTAAACAAAATGAATTGGTTAATCCAATACAGCAAAAGGTAAAGACAGCGATCTTTACTGTGGCTAAAGAAAGAAATCTGAGTTATGTTTTTGATGTTGCTGCACAAGGAGCAAACAATCTTATTTATACAGATGGAAGCGAAGATATCACATCTATCGTAAAAACTAAACTGGGAGCTTCAGCAACGACTGCTAAGCCGGCTGCAAAAAAATAATGTTTTTAAATTAATATTGAAAACGGAATCGGATGACTATCTGATTCCGTTTTTTTATTCCTTCTGTTGGTACGGATTTATTCAGATGTTTTATACATTTGAATAAATTTTTTAGAAATGAATCTAGTCTATGAAAAGCAGATAAAAGTAACAGAAGCCCATATTGATCAGAATAATCATGTTAACAATGTACAGTATGTTCATTGGGTAGAAGATGTAGCCGCAGAACATTGGGAGCTTCTGAAAGATAAGACAGAATACGCGAATGATGTCTGGATGCTGGTTGACCACCATATACAATACAAAAAACAGGTTTATTTAGGAGATGCCATCACTGTAAAAACATATCCAAAAGATCCGGAAGGGATCCGGCAGCCCAGAAAAGTTGAATTCTACTGCAATGATCAGCTGGTGGTAGATTCCCATACGCTGTGGGTGTTATTTGATAAAGAAACACAAAAGATCAGAAGACTGGAAAGCGACTGGCTTGAACAACTATCCTAATAACTGAAGGTAATTTTAAGTAATTTGATTGTACAGTGGTCTTTAATATCTATAGCTAAAAGTAACTTCCAGTTTCCTTGTTTCCTCTTCCGGTTATTAATCTTAACCTGCTTAACCCGAACTCAAGTATTGGTTAGGTTAATGATAGGTTAACGGGATTTAAAGAGAAGGGTTTCTATGATTTATTTATGTAAATTTACCCCTGATAGAAGGCCCTCACAGAATATGCAAAAGAAAAAGGCCTTCGGATTAAGATAATTGCTATGTTAAAAAAATATTTGTTACTCAACCTGATGCTGGTCTCTGCATTGGGTTTTTCACAAGACAAGAAATCAGAAATACAGATTCCGTCACAGCTAACAGACAGCAGAAGCCTGAATAAAGCAGTAAAAAATATCAGCGGGAGTCTTAAAGACTACACCATTGTCGGGTTGGGAGAAGGAATCCACGGAACAAAAGAATTTAATGAGATCAGAAGTGAAATTTCAAAAAATCTTATTGATAAAAATGATTTTAAAATCGTTGCATTTGAAAGTGCCTATGGTGATGCTGCTTTTCTGAATGATGCTCTTAACTCAGATACCGATTTGAAAGATGTATTAAAAAATTATATAACCTCCATCTGGCAGACAAAAGAAATCGAAAATCTACTGGGCTGGATAAGAGTTTACAACAAAAACCATAAAGATAAAGTCATTATTTCAGGGTTCGATACCAATTCTTTGGAAAACAGCGCCAGAATGCTCGAAAAATCTGAAGTTAAAGAAAAACAATATTCCGAAATTGCAGATGAGCTTAAAAAGAAAGCTGTATTTCAGGATGAAATGTGGGAAAAACAAAATGATCCCTCTTTCAAACTGGATATGAAGGCCGTGATTAAGAACGGAACAGAAGGGTATATGCTGGCAAAGAAAATAGACAGTATTTATGGCGGTAAAATAGGAAGAGATGCTGAACTTGCTCTTTATAACCTTCAGCTTGGCTTTGAAATTCCCTATGAAGCCGGTAAAAAGAACTATGATGTCTCCAGGGACCGGATTATGGCCGATATGATCGGTAAAATTCAATCAGTATATCATAAAAAAATGATCCTTTTTGCCCATAACGCTCATGTCGCATTGAAACCGATTCTGGTAGACGGAATGGGAGGATATATAAAAAAGAAATATGGAAAAGAATATTATGCGCTGGGCACATTTACGGCATCCGGAACTTACAGCGCAACAACAGACCCCCGTGCTGTGAAAAATAATAAATACACTTCTTATCCTCTTCCAAAATTACTGGAAGACAGTTGGGAAGAAAAACTGAGACAGAAAAACGCAGGAAATTATTTCACAGATTTTCAAAAAGATAACACAGGATTTTATGGAAAATCTTTCAAAGCAAGGTTTGTAGGATATGGTCCAATCACACCGGAAACAGAAAAGTTTACCATTACAGAGCCCTTAAAACTGAATGAATGTTTTGACGGACTTATCTTTATTAAAAATACGAATGCAGCAGAACACTTAACCGGCAGTTAATGCCAGACATTTATAATCAATCTCTTGACGGCCCGGCTTTTTAAGCCGGGTTGTTTTTTATATTTTTTGAACGTTAATTTCGGGAAATTATAGATATAGTATAGACACAATGAAGTATATTTGGTTATCAGCGGTAAGGCTGCATTAATATAAACCAATCAAAATATAATAATTACTATGGGAGCATGGGGATATAAAGCACTGGAAAGCGATGAAGGACTGGATGTTGTTGATTTTATCAGAGACTATGCCGAAACAAAATATCCGGGGAATGTTCAGATTGATCTGAAACTTTCAGAAGTGATCAATGCTTTGAAAGAAGCTGATTTCTTTGGAAAAACATGGGCTGAAATAGACTTTTTTTATGATCATTCAGCGATGGCACTTGCAGAATTATACCTTATGTTTAAAGAAACAGGAGAGTTGGACTATCCGGATGAAGAAAATGAAACACGGGATCTTAAAAAACGAATTCAATCATTTACTGGAGACACCGCATCCTTTGATTTTCTGCTTGGGTATCTGACTGATATTAAAAATGGAGTCCCTGATGAAGACGGAGAACGGGAAATTGTAGAACTCTGGAAAGATTCTGATGTATACAATGAATGGGAAGAAAATTTAACCGGTTTAATTGCCGGACTTAAAGCAGAGAATAACTAAAATTTATAAACAGATGGGACTGGATATTTTCTATAATGTTGATAACGACGACGAGATTTTCACCTTTGAATATATTACCGATGATGAACTGAAAAGACATCATGAGCTGACCCGTACTTTCGCTAACTTGATGAGTAGAAAGAATGTTATTCCTGAGAATGAAAAAACAGAGCTGGATCAGATTTCCCAAATTACGGGGATTGATTTGTCATCAATTAGTCATTTAGACGAAATTCCTGATCTGGGCGAACTCGAAGAGATTTTAGAATATGATCCTGAATATTATGAGGAGCAAAAAGTGGAATATGAAATTCAGAGGAGCAAAATTGAAAATAATCTGGATGAGGTGTCCTCAAAAATAACTGAACTTATAGAAAAACTGAAAGAAAAAGAAGACCTGTATCGTTTATTGTCATTCACTTCGTTTGATTCGCTGAACAGCTCAGTTTATTTCAAAAAAGAAAATAACGGAGGTGATAACTTTTACACAGATTTGAATAATTTCAAAAATTTTGTGGATTATGCCAGGTCAAAGGGAACAAAAACGATTTGGTTCAGATATTCATAAACCACAGTCTGAATTTTGTTATTAATTTAGAGGTTAAATCCTGAAATCCCGGCTTTTTTCGGTTAAAAATATTATATTGACAACTCTAAAAATGAAGTGTGAAAAACTTTATTGGATGCCGTACAGGCTATTATAAAAACTATAGAACATGAAAATTCATTATTCAGTAATTGTATTACTGCTCAGCCTTGCGGCGCACGGCCAGGAGAATCTCTACTGGTTTTCGGATGATATTGAAAAGACAATTGTGAAGGATTCCACAAAAGATAAATCCTGGACAAGCCAGATGGGTGCTACCTATTATTCAATAAGCGGAAACTATAAATTGGCGCTTGTCAATTGGGATAAAATGTTTGGAAGACCTAAAAAAATCAGCAGTGCCGACAGTCTGAAGTTCACAAAAATGACTCCCGTCAATGCAAAAGATTATATTCTGAACAGGGCGGTGAATGAAAAAGTAATTATCATTAACGAAGCACATCATAATGCCAGCCACAGAACTTTTGCCTCCTCTCTGCTTCAGGGATTATATGATAAAGGATATCGATATTTGGGTGTTGAAACCCTGAATAATGACGGCCCTTTCCATATCGGGAAGTTTGCTACGCAGGAAAGCGGAATGTATTCCCAGGAACCGGAATTCGGGAACTTTATTTATCAGGCCCTTAAAATCGGATTTAAGCTGTTTCCTTATGATACCAAAGGAAAGAATGGTAAAGAAAGGGAGATAGGCGAAGCAGAGAATATTTATAATTTCATGCAGAACAATAAAGACGGAAAATACCTGATCTACTGCGGTTATCAGCATGCTTATGAAGGAGTTCATAAAGCCTGGGAGAAAACGATGGCAGGAAGGCTTTCTGACCTGACCTCTTTAAACCCTTTTACCATTGACCAAACCCAGTTTTCAGAAAAAAGCGATCCGAAATACAATGAGCCGCTTATCAGAATCGTTAACAAAAAAATTCCTGTTGTTCTGAAAGATGAAAACCAGACACCTTACAACGGAGAAGACAAAGAGCTGTATACAGATATTAAAATCATTCATCCGGTTACAAAATACATAAAAGGAAGACCTGGCTGGATGCTGGACGGAAACCGCAGGTTCTATAAAATTCCAAAGTCTAAAGTCACACAATTTCCGGTATTGGTTCTGGCTTACAGAAAAGGAGAATTTGAGAAAAAAGGGATTCCCGCGGATATTATCGAACTTAACAATTCAAAAGACAGCCGGTTTTTGATACTGGATAAAGGAAATTATGATATTATAATAATGAACAGGGAATATAAGGTGATCAGCAGATTTGAAGCAACAAGATAATTTCAAAATAAATTAAAATGGACATCGTAAAGCACATCAAAGAGCATACGGGGAATTTACAGAAAGGTCTTATCAGTTCCTCAATTGAACAAAGGAAAAACCTGATCATTGCTTTATTGAATTTCTATTTTCTGCTGGATGATTTTGAAGAGGTTACAGCTAAATATATCCACCTTGAAATTGATAAAAAACAGTTGATTTCTGATATTAGAAATGAGAAGGTCAAACAATATCAGGAAGCAAATGAGAAAAGTCTGGACGGGTTGGATGAATATGCTGATGATTATGAAGAACCGGAACCCGTTGAAATCTTTATATTAGATGCATTGGGCAATGCTGTTTGTGATATTAACAGTACAGAGAACATTGTCGGATTGTTTATCGGAGTGATTGATGCGCTGGATTACTTTGAAAATTTTTCAGATGAACCTGAATTTTGGAATGATGTATTGGAAAAAGAAGTTAATTTTCAAAATGAAATTCTGTCCGAAATTACTGCTCAAGAAAAAATTGATCCTTCGGTATATCATAAAAGGTATGGCGAAATAATGGAAAAACATAAACTATAAATCGATGCAGACAGATAAAGAATTCTATTTTTCAGCCGGACTTTATGATATTCCATGGGGAAGACTGGTCAACTGGTACGGCCGTTCCACCGATTTTCCTGCCTGTTTCCATGATATGCTTTCGGATGATCCTGAAAAACAAAAAGCGGCGATTGGAAAAATTGAAATGAATATTGAACATCAGGATGGAATTATGATGGCAACACCATTTGCGCTGTTGTTCCTGTTCAGACTTCTTGCGTTTGACCAAACAGATAAAAAGCAGATTTTAAAAACTATTCTGGCAGTTGTGAAAGCAGCAAAATTCCAGACTGAATATTATGAAGGTCAGGAAATAGAAAATAAAATCAGTCATATTCAAGAATTGCTTGATGATCAGTATATCTGGCCGGAATTTGAAAGTGAAGATCAGGATGAGATGCATTGGGAAGAATTTGAGTATGGGGATGAACATTATTATTGGCTGAAATATATTTTCGAAATAGCAAAAGCGCATTCATTTATCTTGACAAAGTTTACTGATCAAACAGAAATAGACACCGCCAAAGAAATTATTAATTTGCTTACAGAAACAGATAATCAATTCAAATAATATAATATGGGATTATTTAACAACATTTTCGGACAGCCGGACAACCAAAATTCTGATAGCTCTCAAGGAGTACAGCCAGAACAGGCTGCTTGCAAAACAGAGCAGGAGCTTCTTGAACGTTATGGAGCAATAGCCTTTGATAAACAGATGGATTTTGGAGAAGTAATCGGAGATAATAACTGGAATGTGGACATTGGTCAGGGAATCATCAGTTTTGGTGAAGATCTTACTTTTCCGATGCAAATACTGGGAACTTTTTCCCATTCATCGCAAACCTGGCTTTGGGCATGGGCGAATACACAATCCAATCTTCCTGAAAATATAATCAGGCAGTCTCTTCAGCTTAAAAAATATGGTGAAGACAATGGAATTGATCTTCTGAGCACGGATACCTTTGATTTTTCAGCTGAGGAACTGCACCTTATAGGCATGACTGCATCGGGAATGTTTGATGCGAGCGGTTATTATATTGCAGATTACGGCCAGGGTGCCATGGTGGTAACTGTGAAAAGTGATACAATAGACCAGGCCCGAACCAGTGATCATCTCCGGATCTTTACTGCTTTCCCGCAACTGATCTCACAGTTTGAAGTGAACCATAAAAATACCTTCAAGAACTATCTGGTCTTTAAAGGATATCAGGTAACCGAAAATGAAAATTCTGTAGAAGGAACGCAAAACGGAAATTCTGTAATCGGAGAGTTTGATGATTTATCAAGGCTGACTAATCTGAAAGGGTAGGCGATCTACCATGTATTTCGAAACTTTATATTTCAAAAATAAGTAATGTCCATCGCAGACCTTGGGGGGTAACAAACAAATTGAAATCAAACTGAATCTTTATGGAGGCTGCTTCTTCGAATCAACAAAGTTGATTCTATCCTTTGCTCCCTAAAATTAGCGGTATAAACGATAAAGCTTTGAGTGGAAGAGATTCTCTAGAGCTAACTTTATAGGCCAAAGAAAAAAAACTGTTTCATTTCTGAAGCAGTTTTTTTGCTAAAATTTGGTGCAAAATTTAAATTTTATCGATTTTTACTTATATCACTAATTTCTATATCATTATCAATTAAAAAATAATTCTTTCGAAAAAAATACGATTATTTTTGTTGATGTATAGAAATATATTTTCAATACAAATACTTACATTCGTATAAAAAACACTTTAAAGTGATAAAATTTACAATAACTCTCTTTAGTGAGGAATTAATTTATACTAATAAATGTTAATTTTGTAAATATTTCATAATAAAAACAAACGCAAATGAGAAAACTCTATATGAGTGTATTAGTGATATGTACGGTCCTGAGTATATCAGCCCAGGAAATTCTCTGGCAGAAATACCTCAAATCCTCCACGCAGGATTTCCTAAGCCAGATTACCACCACTATTGATCAGCAGTATCTGATTACCGGAAGTTCCATCCAGACAAAAAGCCAACAGCCAGCTGCTAACAAGCAAAACAACGGCTACGATTTCCATTTGGTTAAACTGAACCAGCAGGGTGAACAGGTCTGGGAAAAATACCTTTCAGGACAAAATCACGACTATCTTTCCGCTTCTGTTTCTACCCAGGAAGGCGGTTTCCTTATAGCTGGAACTTCGTATTCGGGAAAAGGACTGGATAAAAAAGAAGAATCCAAAGGTGGATCCGATATCTGGCTGGTAAGATTGAATGAGTTCGGGGATGAATTATGGCAGAAAACTTTAGGAACCGCTTCCGATGAACAGGCCAGGGCAGTCGTTCAGACTACAGACCTGGGATTCTTTGTGGCAGGTAATGTTCAAAACTCTTCCAAAGGTTATGGCTCTAAAGATGCCTGGATCATCAGACTGGATAAAGATGGAAAAGAACTTTCTCAGATCATTTTAGGTGGAAAAGGACTGGATGAAGTAGAGAAAATGATCCCGACAAAAGATGGTGGTGTCCTAATAGGGATTTATTCACGAAGCTCAGTTGGAGGAAACAAGAAAACTGAAAACTCGGGAGAAGGTGATTACTGGATGGTGAAGCTTGATAAAACGGGAAAAGTAGAATGGGAAAAGAACTATGGAGGCAAGGGTGATGATCATTTAAGAACTCTTGCTTTGACATCCACGGGCTATGTTATTGGAGGAGAATCCAGATCAGAGAGATCAGGCAATAAAACCGTAGGCATAGAAGAAGGAACCGATTTATGGCTTGTCGCTTTAAATGAAAGAGGAGAAGAACAGTGGCAGAAATCCTACAACTTCAAAAACCGTGATATCCTGATGGGAATGAGTGTGATTCATTCCGCGGATGATAAAACTTCCAAAGGAATTTTGCTTGGTGGTTACACCCAGGCAGAAGGAAGAATAGAAAAAGATGATGAAACGTTCTGGATGCTGTATCTGGATCAGCAGGGTAATGAACAGTGGAGAAAACACATCACGGGAGAGAACCGGAAGAAAGAAGAAAGGCTTTCAGATATTAAACTGAACAGAGACGGTTCCATTATTCTTGCCGGCACCAGTGCTGAAGAACTCGGAAAAGAGAACTGGAAGATTGTGAAGCTTGGAGACAGCCAGATCGATAAGCTGATCCAGAAGCAGGATATCAAAATTTATCCAAACCCTGTCTCGGATTATGCTTACGTAGAAATAGGTGTTGATTTTTCAGAATCCGATATTCTGGTGTATGACATGGGCGGAAGACAGCTTCAGAGCGTGAAGACGAAGAATAAAGTCACCAAGATTAATACTCAGCCACTGGTTCAGGGAGCTTATCTAGTGGTGATCAAAACAGATACCAATAAAACAGCAAATGCAAAACTGATAAAGAAATAATACAAATGAAAAAATATTTGCAGATTCAAAATAAACACCATGGAATAAAACGGTTAAAAGGTGCGGTTTTCTTTTTTATGATTTCAACGAACCTTTGCGGACAACAATCGCTGGGCAGCAATAACAACCTTGACAAAATTATTCCCTCTACTCCTGAGACTTACAGCATTTTTAAAGCTGGAGACTTTCCGGTTGATTACAGGACAGGGAAGCTCAATATATCCATTCCTATTTACAGTATTAATACCAGTGGATTATCAATCCCTATTCATTTAACCTATAATACAGGAGGGATAAAAGTAGATGAAACCTCTGGTACAGTTGGTTTAGGGTGGACTTTAGCCATTCCCAACAGTATTTCAGTGGAGCAGCATGGGAGAAGTGATGTAATGAATTATACCAAATGGTTTCCAGCAAATCCTTTTGACCATGTATATACAGATATCAACTTAGAATCTCTGCCGGTTGACGTCCGTACAAAGCTTTATAATCTATATGACGGTCTTCAGGATATGCAGCCTGATATTTTCCATTATAACCTGCCTACAATTTCAGGTTCTTTTATCATGGATTCCAACGGAGGTTTTCATACAATCCCTTATGACAATATAAAAATTTCTTATTCAGACACTGATAAAAGATTCCAAATAACAGATCCAAAGGGAATTATTTATACTTTAGGACGTGGGAACACTCTGTCGTCAACAACGGGGCCGTCTGTAGACTCCTCAGTATCTTCTTTTTTCCTTGAAAATATTAAACTTCCAACCAACGAGGAAATTTCTTTCAAATATGAAAAACGAATGACTTATCAGACTACCACACATAGCTATCAGGATGTATATGCTCCCATAGAGGGATATGAAATTTCCTGCCGGGGCGCGGTAGAAGATACTCATGCAACAACTATTAACCAATATAGGGATATTTTGCTGACGGAAATAAAATATGGCAATGAGACTGTAAAGTTTAATTATAAAAATACGATTGACGGGGTACTGGGAAGGAAAGATGTTAATGGGGCAAATCCAGAGAATACTTTTGCAATAGATCAGATACTCATTAACAATTCGGCTGGAAATACCATTGGGAACTATAAATTTAACCACACTTATTTTGGTTCTGGAATTGGCACGGATTACAGAAACTACAGACTGAAACTAACCAGAATAGATAATATTTTGGAAAATAGCAAGCATATCTTTGAGTACAATGAAGCATATAAGCCTGCTATTGAAAGCTTTGCACAGGACATTTGGGGGTATTATAACGGAAATGATACAAATAGAGGGCTTATCCCCAATCTTCGCTATTTCAATATCAATTATATCAAGGGAGGGGACAGAGGCGTATATTCGGATTATTCACAGGCTTTCATTTTAAAGAAGGTTCTATATCCTACAGGCGGCTCATCGTCATTTACTTATGAAAATAATACGATATGGGATAAGCTGGTGATTCCGCAAAGACAGGCTGTCGAATACGGAACGATCAACAATTATTATGACAATACTCAGAATGAGTATGACATAATTACAAAAATAACTCCTTCAAACGAGTATTTTTATTTCGATGTAGATCCTTCAAGTAATTCTGAGGAACTTTGGTGTGAGTTCAGAAATTCATGTTCAAACGAGATTCCCAATCAAATTCCTGAAAATGGAAGCAGTTCCGGGTTTGCTTATTTAGACGAGTTGATAAATAATCAATGGAAAACAGTGGCTACGTTCAGCGGTCAGGATGGCGAGGCACAATTAACAGATCCAAATTTTTTTCTCCATCCGCAAGCTCCTAAAAGGATCAGAACGGTCAGAAATGGGAATTGTTCTGTTGCATTACGGTTTTATAAAGTGAAAAATATTAAAAACAATAACCAGAATAATCCTGTTGGAGGAGTGAGAATAAAAAGTGTTGAAGATTTTGACGGCTCAATAACCTATACAAAACGACAGTTTGAATATTACAATCCTAATCTTTCAGGGAAAAGATCTTCCGCCTATTTTGCGTCTCCTTTAGAATTTGTGAAAGGTACCTATAAAGTGATCCGAAATACGGGATATGATCATGATATTCTCTGTAATCCTTATGTACTCAGCGCAGATCAGGCAATTAATTCAAGCTTATCGGGAAAAGATGTGGTAAATTATGAATATGTCACCGAACATACATTGGGAAAAGGAAAAAAATTATTCAAATATAGCTATACCGATAATCCTATGGATATTACCAGTCTTGACGGCAATGGATTTAATCCTTATAAGCTGAGTAATACCAGCCTTCTCAGTGAAACCATCTATAGCCTGAATGCAAACAACCCGTTAAGAGAGGTGATTTACAGCTATACTCCGACTTATTTTAAAAATGCATTGTCAAGTAATTATTCATCTGGCAATGGGGGACAGGTGATCCCTTCTACGATCATGGGAATATACCTAATGTGGAAAGGTGGGCCTACTATACAGACTGCATGGTATACAACAAAAATACTGGCACATTACCCTATAGAATCAGGGAAGTTTTTATTAGATGAAGTCACTACAAAAGATTATATTAATGGAAAGATCCTCACTTCAAAAGTAAATAATGAGTACTCTATAAATGATATTCAAAAACCAATTAATCTTTTGAAGCAAATCAATATTCTCACTCATAATGAACCTATTGAGACCATTTACAGCTATGCCCATGAAAAAGGAAACCAGCTGATGATTGAAAAAAATATGATAGGCATTCCCTTGGAAACTACTGTAAAGCAGACTATAAATGGAATGACCAAAACATTGTCTAAGACAGAAACCATTTATCCTTCATCGTTGCCGCATGCGGTAGCCGGAAACCTTGTGCTGCCATTGTCACTTCAGTCTTATGATATACAGAACCCGTCAGCAGCACATACAGAAGTTACCTATGACCGATACGACAGCAAAGGAAATATTCTGCAGTATACCACCAAAGACGGCATTTCCACCGCCATCATTTGGGGATACAACAGTACCCAGCCGATCGCTAAAATAGAAGGCATTAAATACACCGATATTCCATCCTCTTTAGTGACCGGTATCATCACCGCGTCAGACAATGACAATATTCCCCCTCAGGGCGTATCGGCAGAACAGGCTGAGCTGAATCTCTTGGCGGCACTGGACAGTTTCAGGAATCATGCTTCATTAACCGGCTATCAGATCACCACTTACAGCTACGATCCATTAATCGGGGTGAAAAGCATTACGCCACCGTCAGGAATCCGGGAAGTATACCTGTATGATGCGGCGAACAGGCTGAAAGAAGTAAGAGAACACAGCCCGGGCGGGAGAATCATCAAAGAATACCAATACCACTATAAAAACTAAGAACGATGAAAAAATACATCATCCCGATAGGTACCCTGCTGCTCTCTGGCTTAGCCCATGGCCAGCTTACCGATACAGAAAATTACGTCCAGTCCAAGACCTACCTTGATTATAACGGAACCCAGCCTTCCAAAACATTAGAAACCGTTCAGTATGTTGATGGTCTTGGAAGGCCCAAACAGGTTGTTAATGTAAAAGCTTCTCCTCTGGGAAGAGATGTGGTTACCCATATCACGTATGATGAGTTTGGAAGGCAGATTAAAGAATACCTTCCCATTCCCCAGGCAGGAACCTTAAACGGTGCTATTGTTCCCAATCCACTGGCTAATGCTTCAAGTACACCTTATGGCTCAGAAAAGATCTATGCTGAGAAAGTCCTGGAAAACTCACCTTTAGACCGTATTCTTGAACAGAAGCAGGTAGGAACAGCATGGGCAGGAAAACCTGTGAAATTTGAGTATGATGCTTCTGAAGACGGGGACGTAAGGAAATATACCGTCACCACGACCTGGGTAAACGGAGCTACCCAATCAGAGTTTAGTTCTGTAGAAAGCTATGGTGCTGCACAGCTGTATAAAAACACAATTATTGATGAAGACGGTAATAAGACCATCGAATTCAAGAATGGAAAAGGCCAGGTTATTTTAGTCAGAAAAATACTCAACAAAATCAAAAATACAGACACCTACTATGTTTATAATGAATATGATCAGTTGGCTTTTGTTCTCCCGCCATTAGCTTCCGGAGCGGCATCGCTGGATGAAGCCACGCTCAAAAATCTTTGCTATCAGTACCGTTATGACGGTAGAAACCGTTTGGTTGAGAAGAAACTTCCGGGAAAAGATTGGGAATATATGGTGTATGACAAGTCAGACCGTTTGATTCTTACCCAGGATGCAGGGATGAGAACGCAAGGTAAATGGTTGATGACTAAATATGACCAGTTTGGAAGAACTATTCTTACTGGAATAATTGCAGCAGGAGAAAGACCAGCCCTTCAAAATCTGATCAAAGATTTAATAATTATAGAATCCCGAAGTACAGCAGGTTATGTTAAAAGTGGGATGTCTGTTTACTATTCCAATAATTATTTCCCATCTGACACACAGACTGTGTTAAGTATCAATTATTATGATACTTATCCCCAGTATAGCTTCAATCCTTCTTTCCCATCAAGCATTGAAGGGGAAACAGTCTTAACAGATACCCCTTCTACAGAGGGAAGAAGCACGAAAGGCCTTGCCGTGATGAGCCTGGTTAAGAACATTGAAGACGATAACTGGACCAAAAGCTACTCTTATTATGATACCAAAGGAAGAGTAATTAGCACTCATTCCATCAATCATTTGGGAGGTTATACTCACAATGAATCCAAACTTGATTTCGCAGGAGCTGTACAGAAAGCTGTGACAAAGCATAAAAGACTGAGTACAGATACCGAGAGAGTGGTTACTGAAACCTTTACGTATGACCACCAGAACAGACAGCTCGTTCATAAGCATCAAGTAGACAGTAATCCGGAAGAGATTCTGTCGCAAAACAGCTACAATGAACTCTCCCAATTGGAAACCAAGAAGGTTGGAGGAACTAGTGCGGGATCACCATTACAAACCATCAACTATCAGTATAACATCAGAGGCTGGATGACACAAATTAACGATCCTGCGAATTTGGGAAATGATCTGTTTGGTTATAAAATCAATTACAACCAGGTTGAAGGAATGGAAACCCCGAACAGTAACTATAGCACCTTAAAAGTAAGACCTAAATTCAACGGAAATATTGCGGAAGTATCTTGGAAAACTTTAACGGAAGAAAATGAACCGTTAAAAAGATACGGTTATGTTTATGATCCATTAAACCGTCTTTTAGCAGGATTTTACCAGAAACAAGGCAATGAGACAGCCAATGAATATTTTGAAATGCCAGAGTACGACCTGAATGGAAATATCACAAAGCTGAAAAGATCAGCTGCCCTCCAAACAGGAAATACAGCTGCTGTTGTGATTGATGATTTAAGATATGATTATACAGGCAATAAGCTGACTAAAGTAACCGATTTGCAGCAGAATCCATCAGGCTATCCATACCTTGCCAGCCCCGGAACAATTGGGTATGACAATGATAATGGCAGCGGCAATGGGAATATGACCAGTCATCCGGATAAAGATATTTCTTTAATTCAGTATAATTATTTAAATTTACCCAAACAGATTACCCAAAACTCAAATCTCACCCAATATACCTATAGGGCAGATGGAGTAAAAGTAAAGAAGCTCTTTAAGAACCTGGAAACCTATTATCTGGATGGATTCCAGTATAAAAGTACCAAGCCATCAGAAGCAGGAACAGGTGGAATTATATTACCTGATCCAAATGAAGTTGCGGAGATGAAACTCAGAATCATTCCTACCTCAGAAGGTTATTATGATGCACTTAACGGCCAGTACATTTATAATTATACCGATCATTTGGGTAATGTAAGATTAAGCTACACGGATACCAATAAGGACGGATTCATACAGCCAAGACAATACCGTTGGGTGCAATGTGACGGACCTTGGAACCCTTTAAATCCACCCAATTGTATTGATGGTTGGAAACCGGGAGAGATTGTGGAAGTGAATAATTATTATCCTTTTGGATTGCTGCATAATTATACAGCAACCACACAGAATGATTATCAGTATAAGTACAACGGGAAAGAGTTGCAAGAGACTGGAATGTATGATTATGGGGCAAGGATGTATATGCCGGATTTGGGAAGATGGGGTGTAGTGGATCCGCTGGCGGAGAAATATCGCAGATGGTCACCGTATAATTATACAGTGAATAACCCAATTAGATTTACTGATCCTGATGGAAGAGCTGTAAAAGAAACGTCAATTGGAACGACTTATACTGGTTCGGACGCACAATCTGCCTTTAGATTATTACAAAACTCTATGGCGTCCAGCCGTCCTAAAGACGATATAACAGTAGGGAAAAATGGTAGAGTTGTAAATTATGTTAGAAAAGAAGGAAACAATAGATTTTTTGAGGAAAATGGGAATGAGTTATTTTTTAATGACCCCAAAAATGTAGATAAACCTACTCAAAAGAAAAAATACAATATAGGAGATCAGGTTTATTATTGGATTAGCAGGAAGGATTATATAGGTGCTTTAAACAATGTTGGAAATAATTACAACATTGTACGCCTGTTAACACAAGCAAGAGTAGGAAATATTCTTACATCTCCGAGTGCACAAATTGCTGCCTATAGCCTGATTGGTTATGAGTCTACTTGGGGAGAAGCTGATTTTTCCGCTCACTACTTATCTCGAAAATTGGATATTGGTAGTAATGTTAATCAAAATGATTCTTCTTACCATTTTAGATTTGAGGGTACGAATACTATTTACAGTTTAATGGATGCTGGTAACTTTATGTGGGGAGGATGGTCTGCCGCTATTGGTTTATTTGATCATGAGGTATTCGGAGGGAGCCATTTCAATGAAATCTTAAATGGTCAATTGGATAGTAAGGCAGATCAACGTGCTATTTTTAATGGACGAAGATTTATAATGACAGGAAAATAAAAATTATGAATATAAAAAAAATACTTAGCCCTAACTATATTTTAATCTTTTTTATAATATTTATTGTAATATTTATATCTGTAAATTATATAGGATATGAATTTTTTCAATCCAATGAATATTTTTATAAAAAAATTAAAACAACATTTAATCTATTTTGCTTTATACCTGGAACAGCCGTTTTCTTAGGTATTTCAATATTTAATTTTAGTATCAGTAAAAGTTGTAACAATAAAAGAAATATTAAGATTTCATTAATTCCTATTTGTTTAATAACTATATATTATTTATATATTTTCATTAGATTGGTTTATGGATTTTTAACTTCTGAATATATATAATCCCCCAGCTGGCGCAAGCGTCACGCTTGTACCATGATGGTAAACACAAAAACCACTGCATCTGTAGTGGCTTTTATATACAGGTTTAGGAAAACCGTTATATTTATCAGTACAGGGATCATCTTGGCAACGCAAGGGTGAGCTATGCCAAAAACAGCGAAGGCGTTCTTGAAATAACGGATGTGAACAACTATTATCCTTTTGGTCTGAACCATATTGACGGTCAGATTTCTAAAGGGAAATTAGGAGGCTATCTTAGTTATAAGTACAACGGTAAAGAGTTGCAAGAGACAGGTATGTATGACTACGGAGCGAGGATGTATATGCCGGATTTGGGAAGATGGGGTGTTGTGGATCCGCTGGCGGAGAAGATGACTCGTCATAGTCCTTATAATTATGCGTTTAATAATCCGATTAGATTTATTGATCCAGATGGAAGAGATCCAATTGACTATGTTAATGAAAATGGAAAAAAAATTGGGACTGACGGAACTGATGTACAAGGAACATTAATGATAACTAATAGAGATGATCAAAAAGCAATAAAAGCAGCAGAAAAAAAAGGGGAACATATTTCTACTGAAAAATTAAGTGAATTAAATTCTAATATGATTGTTCCGTTTGACAATGAGCTTACTGAAACACTAGACGTTATAAAGAGAGAAACTGATAATGGTGGTTTAAGTGAAGAAGCTTCTACTATTGGGAGTACTGGATATATTTTAAGATCTCCTACAGGACCAGCGCCAACAATCTCCGCAGATGGAGCAATGGCTACGGCAAGTACAAATATTAAGTTTAATAGTCTTTTGCAAGGCGTTCCGACAACAAGTATACATTCTCATAGTACAGGTATTATTGAAGGTACAGGCGGAACTTTTTATCCTTTAAATGCTTTAACTCCAACTCGAGGTGTTGATGATGTAGCATTTTCAACTTATCAAACAAATATAATTGCTGGTAGATTAGAGATTGGTAATTCATCAAATATTACAAAAAATAGTGATGGGAGCTATAAAGATAACAGATCTGTTGGTGCGGCAGTATATAATAGAGATGGATCTTTTAGAATGAAATTGACTGTTCCCGTAATAAAAAACATATTGAATAGAAATGCAAAATAGTATAGTAAAAAAAGTATTAATTTTAGCTTGCTCCTTTATATTGACGACATATTATTCTCAATGTAAAAAATTAAATATATTAATCATGATTGATGAAGAACCATGTTTAACGGTAAATAATTTTTATATAAACATTCCTCCATCTACAGAAAAGATTGAATTTAAATATACTGTTGGATCAGTTGATATAAGCGACAATTTTTATACAAGTTTATTAAATACTTCATCGCAAAATATAAATATAGGTTTTGAAGCGATTATACCTAATAAAGTATTTGTTTCAAAATATCTTGTCAACTTGCCCAAAGTTTATTTAAACCAAGAATATGTTATTATTAACATATTTAATTTAGATAAAAAAAAATATAGAAAAAGATTTTCAAAAATTGCTAAAAATGATAAATACTATGTCATTATTAAATCTCCTTCTTCAATGAGGTTCGATTAGACTTTGAGTATAATAATAAAACCAACTCTTAAAAGTTAGCTTCTTTTCTTTGTATGTTTCGTTTCTGAGTAGCCCCCGCTCTCGCACGATTCCTTTCGTATAGCTGATAAAAATAAAAACGTTCTGTTCCCCAAATACAAAATAATAATTTCTCCCCAATCTTTCAGGCATTTTATTTGTTCCTCTTTTTATCTTAAATTTGTAAATTCATTTTACTGGTTTTTATTTCATGAACGATATTCAGTTCTGCTGTATTTTTTTGCAGTTAAAAAAATATAAAAACCAGTAAATTAAAATTGAAAGACTTATTATGATACGTATTACGAAAATTTTTACATTCGAAACCGCTCATGTGCTGTACAACTATGACGGGAAATGTAAAAATATGCACGGACATTCCTATAAGCTGTTTGTAACGGTGAAAGGGAGGCCCATCAATGACTTGGAAGATCCCAAAAACGGGATGGTAGTAGATTTTGGGGATATCAAAAGTATCGTAAAATCTGAAATTGTAGATGTATGGGACCATGCTGTTTTGGTGAATGCCCTGTCTCCGCATAAAGAATTGGGCGAAGATCTGGAGCAGAAAGGTCATAAAGTGATCTACTGCAGTTTTCAGCCTACCTGTGAAAATATGCTGTATGCAATCGCTGCAAAAATAAAATCAAAACTTCCGGCTGAGGTTTCTCTGGCCTACCTTAAACTTCATGAAACCGAAAACTCTTACGGAGAATGGTTCGCAGAAGATAATAAGTAATCTGACAGATAAAAACTCAAGACGGTGTTAAAAACGATCATTAATCTCGAACCTGGCAAAAAGGTATATTTCGCTTCAGATCAGCATTTCGGAGCACCCACTCCTAAGGAAAGCAAGATGCGTGAAGAGAAATTCATACGCTGGATGGATGAAATTAAGGAAGATGCCCAGGTCCTGTTTTTAATGGGTGACCTTTTCGATTTCTGGCACGAATGGAAACACGTAATTCCAAAAGGATACGTACGTGTTCTCGGTAAAATAGCAGAATTGAAAGACAGGGGAATTCACATCTATTTCTTTGTCGGGAACCATGATCTTTGGATGAAAGATTATCTTGAAGAAGAAATCGGCTGTACTGTATTCTATCAGAAGCAGTATTTTGAAATGGGCGGAAAGCAGTTTCTGCTAGCTCATGGAGACGGATTAGGGCCTGGCGATAAAGGATATAAAAGAATGAAAAAGCTGTTTACCAATCCTGTTGCCCAGTGGTTTTTCAAATGGCTTCATCCCGATATTGCAATGAAAGTAGCCTTATACCTTTCCCAGAAAAATAAAATGATTTCCGGAGAAGAAGATAAGGCATTCCTGGGAGAAGATAAAGAATTTTTGATCATCTATTCAAAAGAGAAACTGAAAACCCAGAAAATAGACTACTTTATTTACGGACACCGCCACCTTCCGATGGTTCTGAACCTGAGTGGAAAGGCTGAATATATTAACCTCGGTGACTGGATTTCATATTACACTTACGGGGTTTTTGAGAAGAATTTTGAATTGAAAACCTATAAGGACGGAACAAAAAAAAATTACCCCTAAAAGAGGTAATTTCCGAATGGACCGAAGTCCACTCTTGTTTTTAATCCATATTCCGAATAGGTAATTGCAAGAAGTTTACCAAAGTGTAAATCTTCTGAAAAAAATATTAAAAAATATCTTTTTCCCTGTAAAAACTTAGGGTAAAGCGGGGGAGTTTAAAATAGTTTTATTAGAATTGGAAAATATATTCAACATTCAGACAGAACAGGATTTCCTGAACGCAGCATTGAAAACTTTTCGATATCAGTATGAAAACGTTGAAATATACAGGAAGTTTGTAGACTTTCTGAAGACAGATGTTGAAAAGATCAACAGTCTGGAGAAAATTCCGTTTCTGCCCATAGAAATGTTTAAAAATCATCAGATTCTGGATAAAAATGCCAAAGCTGATCTTTTTTTTCAAAGCTCAGGAACCACGCAGATGAATCTTTCAAAACATTATATTGCAGATCCTCGAAAATATGAGGAGAGCATCTATAAAAGTTTTCAACAGTTTATCGGAAAACCGGAAGACTTTATTTTCCTAGGGCTTCTTCCTAGTTACCTGGAAAAACAGAACTCTTCCCTGATTTATATGGTGGATTATCTTATGAAAAAATCAGGCAAACCGGAGAACGGATATTTCCTTTACAATCATACCGAACTTTTTGATCTGCTGGTAACAATAAAGGATAAAAAAGTTATTCTTTTCGGAGTTTCCTTCGCTCTGCTGGATTTTTTAGATACATTGAAATCTCAAAATCTATCGATCTCAGAATCCCTCAACCTGACCGTAATTGAAACTGGAGGAATGAAAGGCAGAAAGGAAGAAATGACCAAAGACGAACTTCTGGCCATTTTACAAAACGGATTTAAAACCGAAAAAATCTACTCCGAATATTCGATGACAGAACTGCTTTCCCAGGCTTATTCTCTCGGAAAAAATGAATATACATGCCCAAAATGGATGAGAGTGATGATCAGAAATGCAGAAGACCCTTTTGCCTATGAAAAAGAGGGGAGAACCGGAGCGGTCAATATTATAGATCTTGCCAATATTCATTCCTGTTCTTTTATTGCTACCCAGGATTTGGGGAAAATAACCGGAGATCAGTTTCAGGTGCTTGGAAGAATAGACCATTCCGATATCCGCGGTTGCAGCCTGTTGGTAAGTTAATAGAGGGCGGTTTGAACTGAAAATTAGTCCGATACTTTTACATCGTAAACTATACATCGTACATTATACAAAGCAGATAACACACTTTCCAAACAATGATCAAAATAGACGAGCTTGTTCATGCCTACATCCACTCTCACTGTGATTTTGAGAAGGAAATTGTGATGACAAATCACTTTCAGGCAGATTGGGAGGCTGATATACTGATCATTGATGCCGAAGGGTTCAGTCATGAAATTGAGATCAAACTATCGAAAAGTGACTTTAAAAACGATTTCAAAAAATCATATCTCAACAAAGATACGGGAGAAAAATTTCTGAAGCATGACAAGGTTTCTTGTGGAGATTATGTCTGCAACGCATTCAGTTTTCTGCTTCCGATGGGAATGATCGAGCATAAAGATGTTCCGGAACACTGTGGCATCATTGAGTTTTACCATAATGAAGACAGCTGGGAAACGGAATTCTATCTGATACGTAAGCCTAAAAATGTACATGAAGATTCTTACTGGAAACTGAATGATAAAGATCTTTTTATACGTAAAATGGCGTTGAATCTCCTGCACAGGAAGATGGAGATCAAAGGAAAACACGAAGAATTGATCTTTAAAAATCCTTTTGATATAAAGAAGAAAAAATAACAAATCCTGTCAGATGACAGGATTTGTTATTTATGATAATGAAATGTTGAATATAATTAAGCTTCAACTTCCGTCGAGTCTCTCTGAAGAAGGAACTTATAAATCAACCCTCCTACAATCCCTCCTAAAATAGGAGCTGCCCAGAATAACCAGAGCTGAGACATCGCAAGTCCTCCTGCAAAAACAGCCTGTGAAAGAGATCTCGCAGGGTTTACCGAAGTATTGGTGATAGGAATTGAAATTAAGTGAATCAGTGTTAAAGCCAGACCGATAGCAATACCAGCAAACTTTCCGTTCGCCCATTTATCCGTTGCTCCCATAATAACAATGAGGAAAAATGCTGTCAGTAAGAATTCCGCAAGAAATGCGGCTCCCATGCTGAATGCTTTGCCGTTATATACCGCTTCCCCATAGAAGTTGGTGGCAAACGCTCCGGGTTGGGAAAAATCTACGGTTCCGGCGCCATTAAGGATAACATACAGGCATCCCGCAGCAACAAGCGCTCCAAGACACTGGGCAACAATGTACGGGATAAGGTCTTTTGCAGGAAATCTGCCTCCTGCCATAAGCCCGAAAGTAACGGCCGGATTAAAATGACCTCCGGAGATGTGGCCCACAGCATATGCCATTGTAAGCACTGTAAGACCAAAAGCTAGAGCAACGCCTAAAAGACCAATTCCGATGTCGGGAACTCCGGCTGCAAAAACCGCACTTCCGCAGCCTCCGAAAACAAGCCAAAACGTGCCGAAAAATTCAGCAAAAAGTTTTTTTATCATGTTGTTTATTTTTAAATGTATCTCAAATGTAGAATTTAAATCTCAAAATAGAAAGATAAATCTTAAAAATATTTCAAATATTGGAGAACGAAAAAATTGAGGATTTATTAATTTGGTTTAATGTTTGTTGGGGATTCTGTTGAAAGAGCATAACGCTCCGGATTGATTGATATAACATAAATGTTTATCTTTCGTTAGTAATTTTAAAGCATGGTTAATGAGAAAGTTTTTTTGTGTGGTTTTTGTGCCTTTCCTATACAGTCTTTATTATTCACAGGGAGCTAAAAAGAGTCTTCCCTGCTATGATTTGTCACAGGTTTTAAAAGTAGAACCTACTCCTCTTTATAAGTCTCATCTGGATGCCTCAAAGAGTTTTGGGGTTAAACTGCTTAAAGACTCTAAAACGGTACAGAAGTACGTTAATAGCGGTAAATTTCACGCGGTAAAAAAAACAGGAAAAGGGTACCGTGTTCAGAGACTGGATTACAGCAGGGCTTTTATGGTATCCAAAGCCAAAACAACATTAGAGAAGATCGCATCAAAATTCAGTAAAGAGACAAAAGGTCATACCTTTACGGTTTCGTCAATAACAAGAACCCTTGAAGACCAATGCCGGCTTAGAAAAGTGAACTCCAATGCCTCTCTAGGGATCAGTTCTCACAATTACGGAAACTCTTTCGATATTTCTTATGTGCGTTTCAATAATGTACTCAAATATAATCCTAAAATGGAGCTCGCTTTGGAGAAAGTCCTGAAATACTATGCAGACGCGGGCCGAATTTACTATATCAAAGAAAAACAGCAGAGCTGTTATCATGTTACTGTTAGGAATTATTAATTAGCCTCAGTCCGGAATAAAAAATCAGACTTATATTAAGTGTTATAACTGATGATCAATTTATAAATTTTTGTAAAAAATATGATATTATTTGAGTTTTTTAAGTGCTCCTTAGGAATACTCTGTTCATAGAATTTAATACATGATCTAAGGTGAGCTCCGTAGGAGCGACCTGATAATTATATTGATCATATGATGTTCTGATAGAGTTTTTTAATTTTATGGTGGCTGTTTAGGGTGCAACCAAAAATAATTTCGAGTCTTCCTTATCCATTCTTTTATACTTACCTTAACCTCAGTCCGGAATAAAAAATCAGACTTATATTAAGTGTTATAACTGATGATCAATTTATAAATTTTTGTAAAAAAATATGATATTATTTGAGTTTTTTAAGTGCTCCGTAGGAGTACTCTGTTCATAGAATTTAATACATGATCTAAAGTGAGCTCCGTAGGAGCGACCTGATAATTATATTGATTCATATGTTGTTCTGATATAGCTTTAATATGAACAAAATTTGAAAACAATTATCATCTCAGTCCGGGATAAAATGTTTTATTTAGACTGGCTTAAAGCTGGAAGAAGGAAAGTTATGAAGGTCATTAAAAATAAGTGTTGATATATTTTTATCTCATTTGATTTTACAGAGGTTTCAGTATCTATAACCAACAGTGACTTCCAGCCTCCTTCTTCCATCTTCCAACCTTTTATATTTAAAATTTCTTAACCCAGGTTAATTAAAATTCAAATTTTAGTGATTATTTGCACAGCACATTTAGTTTGTATATTTTTATGCAAACTAAACAAGCCACATCTATGAACAGAGAAGAATACGCCCTGGCAATTGCCCAATGGGGTAACGGGGTTTCTGATTATCACTCAATTGCTGAGTGGATTCGCACCAATTACACTTTTAAACTATCTAAAGATCAAATTGATAAAATCAAAGACTACAATTCCTACGAATATATCTGCGCAGAAGTTGGAGTAGTTGAAGGAAGTCTTGTCCTGATTTTTGTTCCGTTAACTGAAAAAGGAGTGATAAACAGTGCTGTAACAGAGTACCAGTACACTACTCTTGAGCCTCAGAAATACGATCTTGTCCTACAGGAGACTAAAGAGTTTAAAATCGTAAAAAATGCATTACTTTCTAACGACCTTCAAAAAATAGGCAGCAATACGGATATGTATTTTCCAGTATCAGAAGCTCCTGTTTTTGAGCAGGATAAAGCGGTAGAAGCCATTGAGCGCTGGAGAGACGAAGGAATGGAATGGTTCTATCATGAATGTTCAGAATTCGGAGGGGCAAGAATCTTCAGAAAATTCTACGTTCCTATGGAAGACCTTTGCCATCCGATCCCTGAAGTTACCAGAATCGTATGCTCATTCGGACTTCGTTACAATGATATTTATCAAAGAATGCTGGTAACCCTGATCTTTATTTCTTACCATGAACTGCTGCAGAATGGAGGAACTACATCCTCTATTTCCAATACCTATGACTGGGCAAAACCATGTCCGCCGGTATGCCGTATTCCCGGATTCCCAAATTAAGATCTTAAATGTCTGGACGAAAAAGGAATGACAGAATTTTTTAAGACAATTTTATTTCTGAATTATGGCCTGCTTCTTTGTGTGATTATTTTGGGAGCAGCCAGATATCGTATACTCAATCATAAGGAAAAGCAGTATTTTTATTGTATTGCTTTTCTTTTTTTTATTGAACTCCTGAACCTGATCCTGCCTTATGTTTTTAAACTGAATGATACTTCATTTATCTATCCGTTTTATATTGCCGGAGAATTTTTTCTGCTGAGTGCTCTATTCATCAGAAAATTGGACGTATCAAAATATTTTCTCGGGCTGGCAGGAGTACTGGCTATTGGTTTTATGGTCGCAAAATATGCCTTTGATTATCCCTCCAACAGTGATATTGTGAAGGTAGTATCCAATATTATCATTGTCTGTCTTTCGGGATTCACGCTCATCCGGGAAATTAATGGAGCTTCTGCAAAGAACCGTTTTCTTTTGGTAGATGCCAGTATTTTCTTCTATTATTCCGTGTCAGTATTTTTTTTTATTATTCAGCATCAGCTTGCCAATCTTTCTGATGATGATTTTTACTTTATGCTGAGCATTAATAATATCTTGCTGAGTATCTTATATTGTTCATTTATATACACTTTTATCAAATTAAAGAAGTAACTTTAAATATCAGTCTTTTGGTTCTTATAATTGTTACCATAACAGTTATAGTATCCTTTATACTCCTTGCTTACCGCTCTTTCATCAGCCGGATTATTAAAGAAAAAAATGCCCAGCATGAGGCAGAAGTTCTTCACCAGAAAAGTCTGGTACTTGAAAACATTAAAGCTCAGGAAGAAGAAAGAAAAAGGATAGCCGTTATGATTCATGATGATATCGGAAACAGGCTTAATATTTTATCATTATGGCTGAATAATCTGGATACCAAAGGAGATGAGGTGATTAAAAAGAATATTTACGGCCAGATGTCATCATTGATTGATGCGGCAAGAAGCATTTCACATTCATTATATCCTGTAAATCTTGAATCAGTAGGATTGGTTTTATATGTGGAAGAATTGATTGCGAATCTGTCTCATAAAATCAATATTTCTCTGCAGGTAATGCCCGGGTACAGGAAAAAAGAGATTTTTACAGAAGTGCAGCTGTATAGGATTATTCAGGAATTTACAACCAATGTAATCAAACATTCCCAGGCAACAGATCTCTGGATTTATATCAAAGATTATCCTTTGTATATGGCGGTGGTCATATCAGATAACGGGCAGGGATTTGATTATGACCAGGTAAAAAAAGGAATGGGACTCAAAAATATAGAATCCCGGATGAAATCAATGAATGCTGTCCATAAGTGGAAAAGTACCCTGAAAAAAGGAAGCCGTTTAATTATTATAATTCCAACAAACCATGAACCCGCAAATCAAAATAGCACTGATTGATGATGAACAGCTGATCCTGGAAGGAGTAAAAATGCTGTTGTCCAATGAAAAAAATATCTCCGTATCGCTGACTTCCGGTAACGGACCTGATTTTATTGAAAAACTGGAAGAACTTTCCAATGAAGGCTTTCCGGATATTGCTCTCGTAGATGTGCAGATGCAGCCCATGAATGGCTTTGAACTCGTGGAGATTTTAAAAGAAAAATACCCTGAATTGAAGATTATCATTCTTTCTTCCCACTATAAAACATCTATCCTGGGATATATGGTTAAACTGGGAGTTTCTGCATTTCTTCCTAAAAATTCAGATAGAAAAACATTTATTGATGCCATCACAATGGTTTATAAAAATGGCGTTTTCTTTACCGCTGAAGATCATCAGATGCTGTTTACTTATATGAACAGTTCGACGAAGAAAAAATCTCTTTTTGAAATGGAAGATGAACTTTCCGAAAGAGAAAAAGATGTGGTAAAGCTGATCTGCCAGGAGTATACCAACAATGAGATCGGAGAAAAGCTGTTCATCAGTCCAAGAACAGTAGAAAGCCACAGGCAGCGGATTCTTGAAAAGATTGGAGCCAAAAATACAGTAGGCATTGTGATCTATGCCATCATTAATAACATTTATACCCTTGAAAAAATATGATTCCGTAGAAATACGGAATTTTTTTATTTGGTGATTTCACGCTTGTACACTTGTTGTATCTTTCGTTAATTTGACACTATAAGTTTAGTCCGGATGTAAATAATTGTAGTTCATTAAAATACGCCGGAGATAGTCAGTTACAACGTAGAAACACAATGATGAAAAACGATGGAATAATATCAGTCGGAATTTTTTTTGACGGAACCGGAAACAACGGAGTTAATGCTGCTTCAGCGAATATGCCGGCCAGGAATAATGAAAGTTATCAGGGAGCAGCGACTAATATTTACAAACTGTTCAGTTTATTTAACGGAAACCACAAATTATATGTTGAAGGAATTGGTACCCTAAATGGTGGGGAAGATAGTAATTTTGCAATGGCGACCTGTAGCAATCCTCCTGGAGAAAAAGGATATTCTTCGGATGACAAACTTCAGAAAGCCTATGATTTCGTAGAGCATACAATAAATAATACCAACAAAATATACTATTTTTATATCTATGGATTCAGCAGAGGAAGTATGCTGGCAAGACATTTCAGCAATCAGATTCTCTTACAGTATCCTTCAGTCTCCATTAAAATAAAATTTCTGGGTGTTTTTGACACCGTAGAATCCAAACCTTTTAATACCTACACAATCAATTTGCCGCAGGAAACAGAGAATGCCCTTCATCTGTGTGCCGTGAATGAATGCAGGTACTTTTTTCCTCTTGCCGGTTTTTTTGAGACTTCCAAAAGTAGGCGGGATACAAAAACGGAAACCTGGAATTCTGTATGGAAGGAGGTCTTTGTTCCCGGGGCTCATGCAGATATTGGAGGTGGCTATCTGGAAGGTCCCCAGTCCGTCTATATTTCTACAGATTTTCTCAATACCCAGGACTTGCAGGATTATGTATCAGATATACGAAATGCCAAAACAGATAGGGCTGGAAATAAAATATGGGATTCGCTGCTTGCAGAATTTCAGATTGAAAAAGGGGTGATTCTTGCGCAAGCTTATGTTTCCAGAGACAAAGTTTATCAGGATCTTTCAAAAGTATATGGCAGACTGATGTTGGACGAAACCAACAGGGTAACATCACAGATCTTCAGTACAGATTTTAAAGAAGATGATTTTGAGATAGATCCGGAAAAACACCCGTTTCTTGTAGACTTTTATATCCGTGCAGAAGCTTACGTTAAAAATATGCAGCCGGAACTCCAGCCTGTATATGATTATAGCCGCTTTGCAGAGTATACCCATATTTCTGCCAACTTCGGGCTGTACAGCGATGAAGTATTAAAAAGATCCACAAAAGATATTAGTGCAGAATTGATTAATAATGGCCTTAATGTACCCAGCAGCAGCTCTCTGGATCATGAAAGCCATACTAAGGTTATCATGGAACTTCATCTTCCCGAAGACAGCTTTATCCCTGATTTTCTCTATGGAACCAATGTCCCAAACAACGATATCTGGAGCCGTACCATCGAGATGAGAATGAATAAAATGAATGGAGAAAGCTGGAAGCTGGAAGAAGGGAACCATTAAGACCTGAAAGCAACGCATTTTGTTATAAAAAAACAATGGGCCACTTCGTAAACTTCTATCTTTAAAACTCTTGTATTTCAAAAATAAGCGAAGCGGCCTTGTTTATCTTAAAAACATCAGGAATTTAATTTTTTTTTGTCTGCCGTTGCGATAAAAACAAAAATCAGTTTCAGAAAACCTCCTAAAGTCTGAGGCAGCGGTGAACTTCCATCCTCCCTCTTCCGGCTTCCCTCTTTTTATTTCTGGCCTATTCATTTCTTTTTCCGTACTTTTGCACCCGAAAATTCATTATTCATAACTAATTATTAATTAAAAGAAATGCTTTCGGTTCAAGGTTTAGGATTACATCATTCGGGAAATTATCTGTTTCAAAACGTAAATTTTACCATCAAAAAAGATGATAAAGTTGGTTTGGTAGGAAAAAACGGAGCAGGGAAATCTACCCTGTTGAAAATGCTGTCGGGAGAAATTAATTTCTACGAAGGAAATGTAGTTCCTGAAGGGAATATAACCATTGGTTTCCTGAAGCAGGATCTTGATTTCGTTAAAGGAAGAACGGTATGGAATGAAACCATGCAGGCCTTCGAACAGATTAATGCCTGGAAAGAAGCGCTGGAAGAAGTTAACCACCAGCTGGCTACCAGAACCGATTACGAAAGTGATGCCTATACTGATCTGATCAATAAGATGACTGAACTTAATGATCTTTTAATGAACCATGATGCCTACAATCTTGAAGGTGATATGGAGAAAATATTGTTTGGTTTAGGTTTCAAAGCAGATGATTTTCATAAAATTACCGATGAATTTTCCGGAGGTTGGAGAATGAGAATCGAGCTGGCAAAGCTGCTGCTTCAAAAGAATGATATCATGCTTCTCGATGAGCCCACCAATCACCTTGATATGGAGTCTATTATCTGGCTGGAAAACTTCCTGAAAGAATATCCTGGAGCCATTGTTCTGGTAAGCCACGATAAACAGTTTATGACGGCGGTGTGCAACAGAACATTTGACATTAATAACAAAAAAGTTGATGACTATAAAGCCAATTATTCAAAATATCTTGTAATGCGTGAAGAACGCCGTGAAAAACTGATTCAGGCTAAAAAGAATCAGGACGCGGAGATCAAGCAGATGGAAGATAACATCAATAAGTTCCGTGCAAGTGCTACCAAAGCATCTTTTGCACAGTCCCTTATTAAGAAACTGGATAAAATTGAACGTATTGAAGTAGATACCGAAGACGTTTCCAAATTCAATATCCGTTTCGTACAGTCTGTGGTACCCGGAAAAGTTATTTTCGAGGCTGAACATTTAGGAAAAGCTTACGGAACAAAACAGATTTTTGATGATGTAGACTTTATTGTTCAGAGAGGAGACAGAATTGCCCTTTTAGGACAAAACGGACAGGGAAAAACAACACTAGCCAAAATTCTTGCCGGAGACATCAAAGATTATACTGGAACCTGGAATTTAGGACATAATGTAAACATCGGATACTTCGCCCAAAATCAGGAAGAAGTACTGACACCCAATAAAACAGTACTGGAAGAAGCTGAAGATGCCGCAACGGAAGAAACAAGACCAAGAGTGAGAGACCTTTTAGGATCTTTCCTTTTTCAGGGAGAAGCGGTAACCAAAAAAACAAAAGTGCTTTCCGGGGGAGAAAGAAACCGTCTGGCGCTTTGTAAATTGTTGCTTCGTCCTTTCAATACTCTGATTATGGATGAGCCTACCAATCACCTGGATATTCAGTCTAAGGAGATTATCAAACTGGCTCTACAGAATTTTCAGGGAACATTGATCGTAATTTCCCACGACAGAGAATTCCTGGATGGACTTTGTGATAAAATCTATGAATTCCGTGACGGAAGAATGAAAGAATTCCTGGGAAGTGTAGGAGAATACCTTGAATACAGACAAAAAGAAACCCTTAGAGAAATTTCTGCAGAAAAAGCAAAGCTGCACAATGAAGAAGTAAAGCCGGAGCCTAAAAAAGCAGAAGTGAAGCCTGCTACACCAAGCAGCCAGTCATCTGTTATGGTTAGTAAAGAGCAAAAAAACATCCAGAACAAGCTGAAAAAGGTAGAAGAGAAAATTTCAGAACTGGAAACCGAAATTGAAAAAATGGAGGCCTCTTTTGCTCAGGAAAATCCTTCAGAGGAAACCCTGGAAAAATATAATAAAACCAAGGGAGAACTTGAACTTGCTTTACAGGAGTGGGAATATTTAGGTTCTCAGCTGGATTAATTTTGAAATAAGAAGAGCAGAGAGTTTTTCCCAAAATAGAATAATAAATTAAACAAAGGCGCACATTAATCAGAGTTTGCAAAACATTGTATGACTTTGCTAAGTTTACGCCTTTGTTTATCTTAAAAACACTTCGATTTATCTGCTATTGCGATTAATAAAAAACTGCTCCATCTTTAAAATTCTTTTCCAAAGATTTTTAAATCAGTGTATTAAGCTATATTGAGTTATTTTAATCCTGTTCTTTTGTAACAAAGAGCACTGCTTTTCTACCTATTGATAAGAGTAGTTCAGTTTAATTTTAATATAAGTTTAATTTAAAAATTAAATTATTTTTATAATTTTGACAAATGGTTTTTAAGGAAAGCAGAAATCTGAAGAGTTTTATCGCCAAGCTTTTGTTTGGGATATACTTCGTTGCGCTGTTTTCCCAAAGCTTTCACCACCATGATTCTGTAGACTATTTTAAGAGCTTCAATCTTAAAAAAACAGAAAATACCATGGCAAAGTCTTCCCAGAAAGAAAAAGCCGGAGACTGTCTTGCCTGTCATTTCCTGGCAACAGGACATACTTTGGTTCCTGAAGAATACAGTTTTACTTTTGAACATTATACACAGGAAGTAGAACTTATTATTGCTGTTCAGGAAAAAATATGGTCTCAGACTAAATTCACATTTCAGCTTCGGGGTCCACCCACAATTTCATAATTCATAGATTCTTTTTGGGTTTAAAACATGCTGTTTTAGATGTAATATTCAATGTTTGACGTTTAAAGCTTATATTGTTAGTAAAAACAATTAATAGTCTGTTGGCTGGAAACAGTAATACAGCTTTTAATGATTTATAACTTTCTTTGATCATTAAGACATAGTACATTATACATTGTACATCGTACATCAACACAGATTATAAACCCATCCCTTAATTTTTACGAAAAAATGTACCTCAAAAAAGGTACTCAATCTATTTATTGACAATGAAATTGATATATAGCCTGCTGCTGGTCTTTTGCGGACTGGCGCTTACAAGTGCACAAAAAACGTACACCATTGAAGGAACCGTTCAGGATTTTCATGATAAAACCATGCTGGAAAATGCAGAAGTGAAAATCGGGACGTTCACGGCAAAAACAGACCGGAAAGGTAAGTTTGTCCTTCCCAGGATTCCTGCGGGAAAGTATACACTCATTGCTAAACATCCTGATTGCAATGATTATACTGAAAATATAGGAGTTGACGAGGATCTTAGCCTGGCAATTATACTAGAGCATCATTCCGGTGATATCGAAACCATTACCCTGCACGGAAGCCATAAAAAGAAAGCATCCGTAATTATGAAAACGCTGGACAAAACTGAAATTGAAAGAAATTCAACGGAAAATCTGGGGAATTTGCTTTCAAGATTATCCGGAGTTACCGCATTGAAAACAGGGAATAATATTTCAAAACCTGTTATCCGAGGTCTTTACGGAAGCCGTATTTCTATTTTGAACAGCGGAGTGAAAATGGCTGAACAGGAATGGGGAGTAGAGCATGCTCCTAATGTGGACGTCAATGATTTTGAACATATCGATGTAATCAAAGGAGCATCGGCATTAAAATACGGTAGCGAAGGAATCGGGGGAACTATCATTCTGGAACCGGCGCCGCTGCCTAAGAAAGATACGCTGATGGGAAATATAAAACTGTCAGGAATGTCCAACGGAAAAGGCGGTGAATTGGCTGCAAATGCTCTTAAATCCTGGAAAAATGACTGGTTTGTAAAAACCGGAGGAAGCTACAAAAAGCTTGGAGACCAGTACATTCCTCATCACACGCTGCAAAATACCGGACTGGAAATTAATTCTTTTAATTTTTCTTTCGGAAAGCAGAGTTTTATGCAGGGATTTGAAGTGGCTTATAGCGGAATCAATCAGGAATTCGGGATTTACAAAGGGGCTCACCTTGGAGGACCGATAGATTATTACAATGCCGTAAATCTTGGTCAGGCCTATTTTTACGACGGTTTCAGCTATGATATCAACAGCCCGAAACAGGAAGTTGAGCATCATATCGGAAAAGTTATGGCTTACAAGCGTTTTGCCGATTTTGGAAAGCTGACTTTCCAGTATAGTTTTCAATTAAACAGACGTAAAGAGTTTGATATCAGAAGGGGTGAGCTGAATGCTGTTCCTTCCATGGATTTAAGATTGATTACCCATACAGCAAGTTTAACACACCTCCTTGAACGCTCAGCATGGAGCCTGGAGAGTGGAATTTCTGCGGGATATCAGGATAATTATCCAAACCCGGCTACCAAAGCAAGACGTCTGATCCCTGATTATTATCGCTATGATGCCGGAGCGTTTTCTGTGTTTAAATATAGATTTAACGGTAAACTGAATGCAGAAGCTGCTGTACGGTATGATTTCAGCAGATACGATGCCTATAAATATTATGATGCTTCCGAATGGGAAAGTAAATATGCCGACCTTTTCCCACAATTTTTTGTGCAGAAAAATGACAGCAGAATTCTAACCCGTCCGATTCTGGATTATCATAATCTTTCAGCCAATATCGGCCTGAATTATACTCCGGTCCGTAATTTTGAAGTGAAGCTGAATGCATCCCGAGCAGAAAGAACTCCTAATCCTGCAGAATTGTTTGCAGACGGACTTCACCATTCTGCAGCAGTGATGGAAAAAGGCGACCTGACCATCAAAAAAGAGACGGCTTATAATGTAAATCTTTCTTTGGCGGCTCAGTTTGATGTGCTGAAAGGGCTGCATATTGAAGCAAGTCCTTACTTTATGTACTCCGATAGCTTTATTAATCAGGTTCCAACAGGGATACAGTCAACCAATAGAGGGGTTTTCCCAATCTGGACGTATCAGCAGATTAAAGCCAGAATGTACGGATTGGATGCAGAAGCAGAACTTCGGATTCTTGATAACCTGAACTTTAGATCCGCATTCAGTACTTTGAGAGGGAATGATCTGACGAATGATGAACCTCTTATCCTGATGATGCCGACTAAACTTAGGAACAGCGTTGAGTTGAAACTCAATAAACCTTCCAAGTTTTATATAACTTTGGAAAATGATATTGTTACACATCAGAAACGTTTTCCGGTAAGAAATCCTGATATCACCTTTATAGAAAATGGAACGCTTGTAACAAAAACCATCGATATGAGCACGCCTCCTCCGGGATATGTTGCATTTAATGCATCTGTCGGGGCAGATATTTTCAAAAACTTTAACCTGAATTTCAGAATAAATAACATTACGAACACTCTTTACAAAGAATATCTTAACAGGTTAAGATTAGTAATGTATGAACCGGGAAGAAATTTCGTGGTTACTCTGAAATACAATTTCTAATTTATTATTAATACTTAAAATTTAAATCAAAATGAAAAAAATATTCAATATAACACTTATACTTTTCGCTGCAGTTCTGTTATTCTCTTGTAGAAATGATGATAACGACAGTATTCCGGAAGATATCCACGAACATGAAGAAATCGAAAAGCTGGTTGTGAAGCTTACGAATAAAAATGATGCGGCAGATATCCAAACTATTAATTATATCGGAGGAGTGGCAGATGCTCATATTCATGCTCATGCCGGTGATGTTTATACGGTAGAACTTGATTTTCAGGTGAAGCATGATGATCATTACCATAGCGCTAACGACGAGATCCTGGAAGAGAAAGACGAACATTTTATCATTTTTAATTTCGCAGGAGCCGATGTTAAAGTGAAAAGAGCCGCAGATGATGTTATAAGAACAGACGGGAAAAGATTAGGGCTTAAAACAGAATGGACTGTGGTAAGTACAACAACCAACGGTAAAGCCAATATCAAACTTATCCATGCACCAACCTCTGTCAATGAAAATTCACCTTCATCCGATAACCAGTTGGGAAGTGTGGTAGGAGGAGAAAGTGATGTAGATGCTTTAATTGATATTCACTAATAAAAACCTTAATATTAAAGTAACCGACCGCTGAATTTTTCAGCGGTTTTTCATTTATAAATATTTGACCGTTAAGAATTTATTATTAATGAGTTATTTTCATAAAAATTTCATATTTTTGCAACCTAAAATTTTAATCAATAATGAAGGTTACCGCACAAAACCATGATGACGTAAGTGCTTTACTTACCGTAACATTGGAAAAATCTGACTACAAAGAAAGAGTAGAAAAGCAATTGATTAATTATGCTAAAAATGCGCAAGTTCCTGGTTTCAGAAAAGGGAAAGTGCCTTTAAGTATGGTTAGAAAACAATATGAAGCAGGTATTGCATTTGAAGAAATCAACAAACAGGTTTCTGACGCTTTGAACAACTACGTTAACGAAAACAAATTAAGACTAGTTGGACAGCCTGTTCCTCAGCCAGTAAACGAATTCGATTACAATGCTGATCAATTGGAAGTTGCTTTTGAAGTTGGATATGAGCCTGAATTCACTATAGATTTAGCGTCATACGAAGCTCCTCACTACAAAGTAGAAGCTTCTGAAAAAGAGATCAACAAAAGCATCGAGAACATGCAGAGACGTTTCGCAGAGCAGGTTCCTCAGGATAAGATCACTAAAGATTCTTACATTGCTTTAGAAGTTTCTCAGGTTGTAGAAGAAGATGCAGAAGGAGAGCACCACCACCATCCAAAGAACGTTACCATTACAGCTGAAAACAAAGAAGCTTTCAAATTGGTAAAAGGATTGAAAATGGACGGATCTGTAAAAGTAACGAAAGAAACTCTTGCAGGAGATGAAGAATTAGCTAAAGAATTAGGATTCAGCAAAGAGGAAGTAGAACATTTACACCACGCTGAAGTGGAAGTAACTGTAAAAGACTTCTATTCACTAAACCTTGCTGAGCTTAATCAGGAACTTTTTGATAAAGTATACGGAGAAGGAAACATCAAGTCTGAAGAAGAACTTAAAGAAAAAGTGAAATCTGAACTGGATGAGTACTTCCAGCAGAATGCAGACGTTCACTTTGTGAATAAAGTATTGGAGCAGGTTACAGACAAAGAAGAAGTAAAACTTCCTGAAACTTTCCTTGTAAAGTGGTTACAGTTCTCTAATCAGAACATCCAGTCTGAAGATCAGGCTAAAGCAATTCTTGAAGCAGAGAAAAACCAGTTAAGATACCAGATCATTGAAGGTAAGTTGATGACTGACAATGAAATTCAGTTAGATTATGCTGATGTATTGGCTCAGGCTGAGCAATTGGTAAGAAATCAGCTGGCAATCTACGGAATTCACCACTTAGGAGATGAAGAAATCCAGAAATATGCTGTTGAAATGTTGAAAGATCAGGAGCAGGTAAGACAAATTTCTTCTGAAGTAGCTATGGCTAAACTAAAAGACGTTATCCTTGAGAAAGCAGGTAAAAAAGAAACTGTAATCTCTCACGATGAGTTTTTAGAAGAACTTAAGAAATAATATTTCTTGATATAAATATTTCAAAACCGCCAGTTATGGCGGTTTTTTTGTTTAAACAGACCATCCTGTTAAAGTTAGTTAATCATATTTCAACAACAATCTGAATTTGGAAGTTAATGACAAGGCCCATCTTCCTGCATCAATCTCCCATCCATAAAGTATTTGCCAATATTCAGCCCTGAGGATAATTTCTTTTATTGATTTTATTTTCTCCAATATTCATATATTTACACTTTAAACTTATTATCATTATTATGAAAAAGATTATCATTCCGTTTTTCTGTGCCGTACTTTTTTCGGTTCCGGCAGCGGCTCAAAAGAAAAGTGCAGCTCCTGCTAAGACGGAAGTTGCAAAATCACAATTAACACCTAAAGATGTTTTGGATAAATATTTCAACGCTTTGGGTGGTAAAAATAAATTAGAAGCTGTAAAGTCTATTACCATTGAAAATACGATGAGTACCCAAGGGATGGAAATTGCAATGACTACCCAAAAATCAGGAAATAAATTCAAATCTGTACAGTCTGTAATGGGCCAGTCTATGACTCAGGTTTTTGATGGTGAAAAAGGATATGTAGATCAGATGGGGCAGAAAATGGATCTTCCGGCAGACCAGATTCCAGCTTTGAAAAAAGGAGGTCCGGTTGAAGCATTAGCTTTTGAAGAGGCGGATTTTAAATCAGCTTCAGTAGAAAAACTAGATGGTAAAGATTATAATGTTTTGGTTTCTGATAAAGGAAAATCATACTTTGATGCCTCTACAGGACTTTTATATAAAGTAGGATCTGAGCAGGGAGGTATGACTATTAAAAGCTATATGACTGTTGATGGATTAAAATTCCCATCAGAAGTAGACTTTGAAGGAAACGGGCAGAAAGCAACGATTAAAACTACCAAGATTACTCTTAATCCGGTAATCAATGATAGTGAATTCAAATAAAAAATTGATTTTTTTAATAACAAAGCCGGGAAAGTACCCGGCTTTTTGCTGGATTTTTAATTTTAACTCAAATTTAACTATAATCCGGATTTTAGCATTTCTTTACGTGGTGAATAATTGATACTTTTGGCTCAAAATAAAATCAAATAACATGAAGAGAATTTTATCGTCATTTGCGGTGGTCGTTCTGATGTCCTCAAATGTTTTCGGGCAGAATATCCCTGTGGATCCTTCTGTAAGAATCGGTACCCTTTCCAACGGAATGAAGTACTACATCAAAAAAAACACATTACCTGAAAAGAAAGTAGATTTCCGTCTGGCTATCAATGCCGGATCTATTCTTGAAGATGAAAACCAGAGAGGTCTTGCTCACTTTATGGAGCACATGAACTTCAACGGAACCAAAAATTTTCCGGACAATAAATTAGTGGACTTTCTGCAGTCTATAGGAGTGAAGTTCGGGCAGCACCTTAATGCGTACACTAGTTTTGATGAAACTGTTTATATGCTTCCTGTTCCTCTAGATAAGCCGGGAAATCTGGATGCAGGTCTGAAAGTAATGGAAGACTGGGCCTTTAATGCAACACTTTCCGATGAGCAGATCAATAAGGAAAGAGGGGTTGTTTTAGAGGAATTGAGATTAGGTCTTGGCGCTGATAAAAGAATGTCAGATAAATATCTTCCTAAGCTTTTATATAAATCCCAATATGCAGACAGACTGCCGATCGGTAAAAAGGAAGTGCTGGAAAACTTTAAACCGGATGTCATCAGAAAATTCCATCAGGATTGGTACAGACCAGATCTTATGGCTCTTGTAGTGGTTGGAGATATCAATGTGGATGAAGTGGAGAAAAAGGTAAAGGAGAATTTCGGAAAATATAAAAATCCTTCCAAGCCGAGAGAAAGAAAAGTATTTGACCTTCCTAACCATAAAGAAACACTGGTAGCGATTGAAACTGATCCTGATGCAACCAATTCTATGGTTCAGTTTATTATGAAAGATGCTGAAGCGTATAAGCCGGATGTAACGATCCAGCAGTACAATCAAAGTATTATAGAAAATCTTTCTACAACCATGCTGAACAACAGATTGAGAGAGCTTATTAACTCAAATAATCCGCCTTTCACGTTTGGTTCCGTATATCACGGAGGAACATACGCAAGAACTAAAGAAGCTTTACAGGGATTTGCTATGGTGAAAGAAGGAAATCAGCTTAGTGCGCTTAAAGTTCTATTGGAAGAAGTGGAAAGAGCAAAAAGGTTCGGGTTTACACAAACTGAACTTGACCGTGCAAAGGCGCAGGTTTTATCCAACCTTGAAAGATCTTACAACAACCGTGACAAAACGGAAAGTGATATGCTGGTAGATGAGTATGTAAGAAACTTCCTGGAGCAGGAGCCTATGCCTGGAATTGCCTGGGAATATGAAGATACAAAATCATTCCTTCCTTCCGTTACTTTGGCACAGACCAACGATGTCATCAAGAAAATGGTTAAGGATGACAGCAGGGTAATCGTGATAACAGGTCCTAAAAAAGATAATGTAACAATGCCTACCGAAGCAATGGTACTGAATACCTTTGAAGCGGTGAAAATGGCCGACCTTAAACCTTACGAAGAGAAAGCAACCATCAAAAATCTGGTAAAACCTTTCAAATCTGAAGGAAAAATTGCAAAAACGGAAACGGATGCAAAACTGGGAACAACAACCTGGACGTTAAGCAACGGTGCAAAAGTGACTTTCAAGAAAACAGATTTCAAAGATGACGAAATTGTATTCTCAGCAAGAAGTTTAGGAGGAAGCTCTTTAATTTCGGATGCTGATTTCAATAAAACACAATTTGCTTTCTCTGCATTATCAGAAGCAGGAGTAGGAGGCCTTTCCAAAGCAGATCTTACCAATTATCTTGCAGGAAAGCAGGTTGGTGTAAACCCAATGATTACCCCTCTTTTTGAAGGGATTTCAGGAAGATCTTCACAAAAGGATCTGGGAACAGCAATGGAGCTTATGTATGCCTATTTCACAGATTTAAACTTCAACCCGGCAGCATTCAATGCTTATAAAGAAAAACAGGCAGCCATGCTGAATAACCTTCTGTCTAATCCTCAGTTCTATTTCTCAAGCGAACATGCTAAATTCATGAATCAGAAGAACCCTAGATTTATCGGAGTGGTTCCAATGGAAAAAGAATGGGCGAATACAGACTATAAAAAGGCATACGATATTTACAAAGAGAAATTTGCCAATGCCGGTAACTTCCAGTTCTATTTCGTAGGAAATATTGACGAAGCTAAATTCAAAAATGAAGTATTGCAGTATATTGCAAGTCTTCCTTCCGCAGGAAAAACAACCTCATTCAAAGATACAGGCTACAGACAGATGACGGGTGATTTTACCAAAGTATACAAAAAAGGAAAAGACCCTAAGAGTATGGTAACGATTTCTTACAGTGGAGAAGCTCCTTACAATGAGAAAGAAGCTTTGGCTTTATCTGCTCTTGGAGAAGTGGCAACCATTAAAGTAATTGAGAAGCTTAGAGAAGATGAAAGCGGTATCTACGGCGGAGGAGCCAGAGGAGGAATGAACAAAGTTCCATACAGTACCTACAGCTTCAGTATCAGCTTTCCTTGCGGACCTGAAAATGCTGACAAATTAACGAAAAGTGCTATTGCAGAACTTCAGAAACTGATTGATAAAGGTCCTGAGCAGAAAGATCTTGACAAATACAAAGAAGGAGAGTACAATGATAATAAGACAGATCTTAAAGACAATATGTACTGGATGAGTGCTTTGTCTAAAAATCAGTTGGACGGAAGCGATAAATACGACATCCTGAACTATCAGGACAAAGTAAAAGCCCTTACCGTAAAAGATCTTCAGGATGTGGCGAAAAAATATCTTTCTAAAGGAAGAATTACAGCAACACTAATGCCGGAAGACGGATGGGAAAATGCTAAAAAAGAAGAAGCTAAAAAAGTAGGTGCAGCCAACTAAAAGCTTTTATTTATATAAGAAAACCGCAGATCACTCTGCGGTTTTTTATTTTATGAACCATATTCTTTTTTCCATTCATCGGCAGCTTCACTTAAAACTTCGTAAAACGCTTCACCGTATTTTCTGGTCAGCGGAGTTTTCAGAAATTTGTAAACAGGTACCTGAAGTTCTTTTCCAAGCGTACAGGCATCGCTGCAGACATTCCATTCGTGATAGTTTAGAGCCGTAAAAGTGGAATATTCTGTAATACGGATCGGATAGAGGTGGCATGAGATAGGCTTTTGCCAGTCTACAGCTCCGTCTTCATACGCTTTTTCAATTCCACATTTTGTAATTCCCTTTTCATCAAAGGTTACATAAGCACATTCGCGGTCTTCCACCATTGGGGTAACATACATTCCGTCCATAGGATCAGTAGTCCATGTACCTTGTTCTTCAAGGGCTTTAATGCCTTCCGGAGTAAGATAGGGCTTGATTTTGTCAAAGATGCTGTCTAAAATTTCAAGTTCATCTTTGTCCAGTGGAGCACCTACATCTCCTTCCACACAGCATGCACCTTTACATTTCGTAAGGTTGCAAACAAATTCTTCGGAAAAAATATCCTCAGAAATCAATTTATCGTCTATCTGAATCATAATCTTTAAAATAAATCAAAATATGTACCTGCTTTGAATGTGATAAGGCTGATTATAATCAGCCACAGACTCACTTCCTGCATCCAGTACTTAGGTAAAAATCTCATCATTCTGCTCAGGATAATACTGGAGGGAAATGCCAGCAGCAGAAGATATTCATAACTTTTATTCATATACAGAATAATGGTGATCAGCTGAGCCACGGAAAAAACCAGCAGGAAAGTGTATTTGTAGCGGCTTATCGGGCTTTTCTTATTATAGTTGGTAAAATGGTCATATACAGCATATATAAGCATCAGGGCAACCGGAAGAAGCGGAATCAGCTCACTATAGTCAGTCATGGGTTTCATTTTTCCAAACGGAAAATAATCGATATTCCATGAAGTAAAGCGGAAAAAGAACATAATTGAAAAATAGCTGAATGCAATCAGAATGATTCCCAGAAGAAATCTGAAAAGATTCAGTGCAATTCTTTGAGAGGTAGCAATCACATGAATAATAACAAAAACAGCCATAGGCCAGGTGGTTGGCAGGAAAATAAAGTTCAAAGCAACAATAGATCCTACCAGAACATAAGATTTCTTTCTGATATCTTCATCCGTACTGGTCAGAAGAAGGATGAGAAATGAATTGGTAAGCAATGAAACGGCAATGCCGATGTCCAGATTTCCAGGATACAGCCCGAAAATAAAAATTGTATATAAAAATAAGGGCAGATGAGTTTGATAATTCAGAGCAATGCTGTGAAAACAAAAATATCCTAAAGCAATTCCCAGAAAAGTAATTCCGGCAATTATAGCTTCATAAGTATTGAAATTCAGTATGTTAAATATTAATACTACTAAAAGAAGGCAGCCAATATAAACAGGAATTGAAAAAATATTGCTTTCTTTTGAAAGTAATTTAAACATTTTTTATAAATTTGTACAAAGTTAATTTAAAAAAGGAAAATAATGACGTCTTTCTGGTTATTCTTAAGTAAAGTTTTCAAATGGTCTTTCGGTTTTTATGATACATTTGGAAATGTTCTGAACTGGATTTTATTTATCGTTTGCTGTGTATTGTTCACGTATTGGTGCTATGTCCTGGTTGCAAAACTAGGTGGCGATAAAGATAAAGACTACTATTCTCCAACGGAGGGCAAGAACCCTTACTACGATCCGAAAATCTACAAAAAAGAAGGTTAATTAATTGGTTATATAGTAAAAAACCGATTGGAAGATTGTTTCCGATCGGTTTTTTTATTAACGATTAAATTTATTTGTATTCTCTAGTCATGAATAGGGAGTACCAGCACCGGAACAGGAGAATCTTTGGTAAGACCTTTTGTAAGGCTTCCTACGAATACATCGTAGATTCCGCTTCTTCCGTGTGATCCCATCACAATGTAATCTGCATTTTTTGCTTTAGCATATTCCAGGATTGTTTCTTTGGCAAGTCCCTGCTTCAAAAGGTGCTCACAGTCTATATCGTGAGCAATGATGCGCTGTTCTATTTTATTCAGCTGTACCAGCTCTTCTCTGATCTCGTTTTGCTCCACCTCAGGAAAATATTGATATCCCATATCACCAATGGCAAAACCAATATCGGACGGTGCTACGTGAATAAGGAAAATTCTGCCGTTCAGCTGTTTTGCAAATTTTACGGCACCTTCTACAAGTTGTTCTGTTTTATCCCCAAAATCTACGGGTAATACAATATTTATCATGACCTCTAATTTTGTTACCTAAAGATAGGAAAAAATTGTCGGAATTTATGTTAAATAAGTTATAATATTCGGATATCAAGAATTTTATCATCTTTCAGATACGCTTCCAGAATATCATTTTCATTCACTTTTCCAACTCCTTTTGGTGTTCCTGTAAAGATCAGGTCACCTACTCTTAAAGTAAAATACTGGGAAACGAAAGCTATAATATCATCAAAACTGAACATCATATCTTTTGTATTGCCATCCTGAACTTTACTTTTATTCTGTAATAAAGAAAACTCAAGGTTCTGAAGATCAAAGTTTTCTTTTTTGAAGAAATTTCCGACAACAGCAGATCCGTCAAAACCTTTAGCCAGTTCCCAGGGAAGTCCTTTGGATTTAAGCTCGTTCTGAAGATCTCTTGCCGTAAAATCTATTCCAAGGCTGATTTCTTCATAATGTTTGTTTGCAGAATCTTTCTGGATATATTTTCCGCCTTTTGAAACCTTCAGAACCACTTCCAGCTCATAATGGATATCTTCTGAAAATTCAGGAATATAAAAATCATTTCCTTTTAATACGGCAGTGTCAGGCTTCATGAAAATAACCGGTTTCTCAGGAATTTCATTTCCCAGTTCCTTTGCATGTTCGCTGTAATTTCTTCCTATACAGATAATTTTCATAATTCTTTTTATTTTAATGATAGAATAGTGATATACTGAGAATTGTTAGTGTATGAATTCGTTACCGCAATGATAGCAGACAAATTTCTGGCTCTTCAGGATGGAGATCCCAAAAAAGCTGGTTGCCCTGTCATCTCTGTAAATATGGTTAGAACCACATTTGGGGCATACAAAATCAAATTCAGGATTTACAATGGTATGTTCAGCTTCCAGTGAAAACGCTTCATTGTCTTTATACTCTTGCAGGATCTGTTTTGCTTTTTCCAGATCTTCTTCAAATACCTGAAGCTGGATGCCGCCTACAGCCTGAGACAGGAGCCAGTCCGACTGAATAAGCTGCTCGTTGGCAATGAAACTGTTGACCCCGTTTTCAGCAAGGATCTGTTTGTCCCTGTTGGCTTCCAGAGCAGTTTCATAGAATTTAAAACGGACAAGTTCTGACATTTTGTTTAGGATTTACCAGTCAATTGAATCTTTGTGAATACTTTCTTAGTATACAGAGGAAAGTCTGCATTCTGAAGCCATCCGAAATATCCAAGATCTTTTTGGAAAACAGCCTTTACACCCTGTCCTTTATATTTTCCGAAGTTGAAAACTTCCACCATTTTATCATTGTATCCGATAAATCCTGCCAGATCTGCATTCTTATTGTGGAATGTAAATTCACTTAAAGGAGCAATCTCATTCGGAATATCATCATATTTTCCCACCTGTGCATCCAGTACTTCAAAAGTAGCCATTACATCAGCTTCCGCAGAGTGTGCATTTTCCAAGGTTTTGCCACAATAGAACTGGTAGGCAGCCCCTAAATTTCTCGGTTCTTTTTTGTGGAAAATGGTCTGGGCATCTACCAGTCTGAATTTACTCAGATCAAAATCAATACCCACTCTTAAAAGCTCTTCAGCCAGAAGAGGAACGTCAAAACGGTTAGAATTAAAGCCTCCTAAGTCAGTTCCTGCAAGCATTTCCATAATTTTGGGAGCAATTTCTCTGAAGGTTGGAGCATCTTTTACATCTTCATCATAAATTCCGTGGATTTCACTGGATTCTTTTGGAATAAGCATCTCAGGGTTTACACGCCAGGTTTTGCTTTCTCTGGACGCATCAGGATTTACTTTTAATATGCAGATTTCTACAATTCTGTCTTTTCCGATGTTGGTTCCTGTGGTTTCAAGATCAAAAATGCAAAGAGGTTTATGGAGTTTTAAATTCATGTTGATGATTAATAATTTGAAAATGTGTTTATTTTAACTGTCCCTGAAAAATGAGTGATACCAATATATAATAAATCACAAGCATCGGGATTCCTACAATCTGGAAAAAAGCCAGAATAGCAATACCGCCTGCCAGTAATATTACCTTTGGATAATTATCTTTTAATGTTTTGGATTTAAATTTCATCGCCATCATTTTTATAGGACTGATTAAAAGCCATGAAGTAATTATGGTCAGTGCTATCAGAAATAATTCGTTCTCAAATAAGAAGCTGAAGTTTCCTGTTTCTTTGAAGGCATAATACAACCCAAATAATAAAACAGTATTGGTAGGAGTGTTGAGGCCTTTAAAATAATAACGCTGCTCTTCATCCAGATTAAAAATAGCCAGTCTGAGGCATGAAAAAACGGTAACCAAAAGCCCGATGTATTTAATCTCAAAAGGGAAATGCATTCCCAGAAGCTCGCTTCCGAAAGGTTCCAGTGCTTTAAACATGGTAAGCCCCGGAATCAGCCCAAAGCTGATCATATCAGCAAGAGAATCCAGTTGAAGCCCCAGATTAGAATTAGATTTTACAGCTCTGGCTACAAATCCATCAAAAAAATCAAAGATAGAAGAGAGGATCAGGCAGATGGCAGTGGTCTGGTAATCTCCCAGAATAAGATGTATTGCCCCTATACAGCCTGCCAGCAGATTAGCAAGCGTCAGTAAGTTGGCAAGATTATTTTTTATGAAATTCATATCCGCAAAAATACAGTTTTTCCAAATTTTATCCTGAAATATTATGCAGGAAAAAATACATTCATATGATTTTGATGTAAATTTGCCGAATGAAATTTTTTAAAGAATTTAGAAAACAAGAAGTTCTGGTCCTTTTGTACCGGATTTTCTTAGCATATGTTTTTTATCAGATTGCAAGGCTTTTGTTTTGGTATTTCAATAAGGAGCTCATAAAAGTGGATTCCGTTTCAGATTATTTCAACCTGGCCTTTCATGGAACCGCCTTTGATACCACAGCGATTTTATACGTTAACGCTTTATTCATCCTGCTGAGCCTTATTCCGATAGTGATTAATACAAAAAAAGTGTATCAGACTGTTTTATTCTGGTTGTACTTTGTCACCAATGGAATTGCCTACGCCATGAACTTCGGTGATTTTGTTTATTATAAGTTTTCACAGGCAAGATTAACTTCTACAGCGCTGAATGTTGCCCAGCACGAATCCAATATTTTTAAAGTTTTCACGGTTTCCATTGGGCAGCATCCGTTTGTTTTGATATGGTTTATTGTTCTGATGGCGCTTTGGGTGTTCCTTTATAAAAAAGTGAAGATCACAGAGTATAAACCTTTAAAACTCATTCCATACTTTATCTGGTCTATCCTTGTTCTCTGCGGAACAGCTGTTTTAGTAGTTGGCGGAATCCGGGGAGATTTCAAACACAGTACAAGACCTATTAACCTGGTAGATGCCAACCGTTTTGTTGTCAATCCGCTGCAGGGGAATATTGTTCTGAACAGTACATTTTCATTTTTCAGAACATTAGGAACCAATAATTTCAAAGAAGTTCATTTTGTAGATCAAAAATATATTGATGACCATGTTCAGCCTTATAAAGAATACAGCAGGGAAGTAGAAAACCGCCCCAATGTTGTTATTTTTATTGTTGAATCTTTTGGAAGGGAATATTCCGGGGCATTCAATAAAGATAAAAATATAAATGGCTATGTTTCTTACACCCCGTTTATCGACAGTCTGGCTGGACAAAGTCTTATTTTTCCTAATACTTTTGCCAATGGAAGACAGTCTATTCATGGGATGAGCAGCGTGCTGGCCGGAATTCCAAGTCTTACCGATGCTTTTACCAGCTCACCGTATTCCAATCAGAAAATTCAGTCTATTGTTTCAGTGTGTAATGATCTTGGATATGATACTTCTTTTTATCATGGAGCTCCGAACGGTTCCATGGGATTCCTGGGATTTGGAAATATCTTAGGGTTTAAACATTATTTCGGAAAGAATGAATACAACCATGATGAAGATTTCGATGGAATGTGGGCAATATGGGATGAACCATTTCTTCAGTATTTTGCTAAAAATGTAGGAAAAAAACAGCCTTTCATGAGTACAGTATTTACCGCTTCATCGCATCATCCTTTCAAAATTCCTGAAAAGTACCAGGGGAAATTCAAAAAAGGAACGATAGAAATGCATGAGCCGATACAATACACGGATTATGCCATCAAAGAATACTTTGAAACCGCCAAAAAGCAGCCATGGTTCAATAATACTATTTTTGTTTTTACCGGAGACCATACCAACCAGATTGCTTATGGTGAATATGAAAAAGCCATGAACCGTTTTGCAGTACCGTTGATTTTCTATTCTCCTAATCCAAAGTATAACCTTAAAGGAGTGAGCCCGGAAATAGCACAGCAGATTGATATTTATCCTACACTGGCAGACCTTATAGGTTACAATAAACGTATCAGAAGCTGGGGGAGAAGCCTGGTAAGTGATAAAAAATATCCATCACTTGTCGTAAACTCAGATGGAACTACAGAACAGTTCATCATTGGAAACTATATGTACCGTTTTAACGGAAAAGAAATCATAGGAGTATATGATAAAGCAGATCTTGGGTTTGAGAAAAATCTGATGGGAAAAATAAACAGTCCGGAAATAGAAACAGGGAAAAAGACCGCAATGGCCTGGTATCAGGATTATATGGACAGAGTAATCAACAGAAAACTGAATTAAGTAAAAAAGTAGCAATATAGGAAGAGCAATAAAGAAATTACAGATCACCCTTTTGCTTATTTTGCCCTTTCTTAATATGCTCCGTATAATAAAATTTTTTGCAGGTTGGAAATTAATTTATATTTTTATCAATAGATAGGCAATAAAGCCAATATATCAGAATTAAAACTATAGAAATATGAAAAAATTATTAGCAACCTTTGTACTTTCATTGTTCAGCGTAATGTCTTTTGCGCAGATAGAAGGTAAATGGAAGACCATAGATGATGAAACCAAACAGGCAAAATCTATTGTTGAAATCTTTAAAAAATCAGACGGGAAATACTACGGAAAAGTTTCCCAACTGCTTATAAAACCTGCGGATCCAAACTGTAGCGCTTGTAAAGATGACAGAAAAGGAAAGCCAATCGTAGGACTTGAAATTATCAGAGGTCTGAAAAAAGACGGTGATGAATTTACAGGAGGAACCATTACAGATCCTAAAACAGGAAAAACATACAAGTGTACCATTACCAAAAATGGCGAAAAGCTTAATGTAAGAGGATATCTTGGAATGTCGGTATTTGGAAGAACACAGACCTGGGACAAAGCAAACTAATCAAGTTTAAATAGAATTTAAAAACGGCATTTCAGCAATGAAATACCGTTTTTTTATCTAATTTGATTTTCTGATGACTTTCAATATGTAAAACTAAAAGCAACTTCCGGTCTTTTCTTTTATATTTAAACTTCTTAACCCGAACTCAGGTTCGCTAAATACAATGAATATTAAAGCATCTCATCCAATGAGATGCCTTTTTTGTTATGTGTATAATAAAAAAACACTATTTTTGTAGTCTAAATTTTTCAAGAAAATATGGCAGAATATACTTTTCGTGAGGTAATTGCACAGGCAATGAGCGAGGAAATGCGTAAAGACGAATCTATCTATCTGATGGGAGAAGAAGTTGCAGAATACAATGGTGCATACAAAGCTTCAAAAGGAATGCTGGATGAATTTGGTCCTAAAAGAGTAATCGATACCCCAATTGCAGAACTTGGATTTACAGGGATCTCTGTGGGAGCTGCAATGAATGGTAACAGACCTATCGTAGAATTTATGACCTTTAATTTCTCATTGGTAGGAATTGATCAGATTATCAATAATGCAGCGAAGATCCGTCAGATGAGTGGTGGACAATGGAACTGCCCAATTGTTTTCCGTGGCCCTACTGCTTCTGCAGGACAGCTTGGAGCAACTCACTCTCAGGCTTTTGAAGGCTGGTTTGCTAACTGTCCAGGACTTAAAGTTGTTGTTCCTTCCAACCCATATGATGCAAAAGGATTATTGAAAACTGCAATTCAGGATAATGATCCGGTTATTTTCATGGAATCTGAACAGATGTATGGAGATAAAATGGAAATCCCTGAAGAAGAATACTACCTTCCAATAGGAAAAGCTGATATCAAGAGAGAAGGGACAGATGTAACATTAGTTTCTTTCGGTAAAATTATGAAGCTGGCTTTACAGGCTGCTGAAGATATGGCTAAAGAAGGTATTTCTGTAGAAGTTATTGACCTTAGAACAGTTCGTCCGCTTGATTTCGATACCATCTTAGAATCAGTTAAAAAGACAAACAGACTGGTAATTCTTGAGGAAGCATGGCCTTTCGGTTCAATATCCTCTGAAATTACTTATATGGTACAACAGAAAGCATTTGACTATCTTGATGCACCTATAAAGAGAATTACTACCCCTGACGCACCTGCGCCTTATTCAGCTGCATTGTTTGCAGAATGGTTCCCTAAACTTGAAAAAGTAAAAGAGGAAATTAAAAAAGCGATGTACGTAAAGTAAAGATAATAGAGAAAAACTTCCGAAAGGAAGTTTTTTCATTTATTATATTCATGAAGAAAAATTCTTGGCGTCATAAAATTAGTATAAATTTGCGCTTTTAAAAATTAAAATTGGCTGATATGGCAGAAGTTACAGAGGGCGGTCATCACTTTGACCTTAAGAAACTCTCATTTGTAGGTGTTATAGTATCTCTAGGGATTGTTTTCGGGGATATTGGTACCTCGCCGCTTTACGTAATGAAGGCGATCGTTAACGCAAGAAAAGACGGGGCCGCTATGCCGTTCGATGAGTATATTGAAGGAGCATTGTCCTGTATTATCTGGACCCTTACCCTGCAGACGACCCTGAAATATGTAATCATTGCCTTAAGGGCAGACAACAAGGGAGAAGGAGGAATTCTTGCTTTGTATTCATTAGTCAAAAAACTGAAGAAAAAATGGCTCTATGTCGTCGCCATTATTGGAGCCTCCACATTGGTAGCAGATAGTGTTATTACGCCGTCTCTTACCGTAATGTCGGCCATTGAAGGTCTTAAAATATACAATCCGGAAACCCCTGTAGTGCTCATTACACTGGTAATCCTGTTTGTAATCTTTGTGGTACAGCAGTTCGGGACGGCTTCTATTGGTAAATTCTTTGGACCGATTATGGTAACCTGGTTCCTGGTTTTGGGAGTTTCCGGATCACTGCATATCTTCGATCATATTGAAATTCTGAGAGCTTTCAACCCAATGTATGCCTATAACCTGATCACCCACTCATCAAGCGCAATTGTGATTATGGGAGCTGTTTTCCTCTGTACAACAGGGGCCGAAGCGTTATACTCAGATTTGGGACACTGCGGAGCAAAAAATATCAGAATAAGCTGGATTTTTGTTAAAATAATGCTTATACTGAACTATTTAGGACAAGGCTCATGGTTGTTAGATAATTACCATCAGGTACATAATGGAGTTAATCCTTTTTTCGGAATCATGCCTGAATGGGCGGTTCTTCCGAGTGTTATATTGGCAACAGCGGCTGCAATTATTGCCAGCCAGGCCGTAATCACAGGTTCATTTACCATGTTCTCTGAAGCAATGTCCATTTCTTTCTGGCCCAACCAGCATATCGAATATCCTTCAGGGATTAAAGGACAGATGTATATTCCAAGAATTAACTGGGGGCTAATGGCTTTCTGTTTTGTAGTTGTAATTTTCTTCCAGAAATCAGAACGTATGGAAGCCGCTTATGGTCTTACCATTACCATTACCATGTTGATGACGACTATTCTGCTCCTGTTCTGGCTGAGCCGTACCAGAGTCAATAAGATTTTTATCTTAGGTTTTGCTATTGTATATCTGTTCCTTGAATCAGGGTTCTTCTATGCCAATGTGATCAAATTTGTAGACGGAGGGTGGCTGACTATGGTATTAGGAGGATTTATAGCAGTCTGTATGTATGCATGGTACAACGGCCGATTGATTAAAGCGAACTTTATTCAGTATGTAAAAATTGATAAATACGTATCGATTCTGAAAGACATGAAACTGGATGAGTCTATCCCGAAATATGCTACCAATCTGGCCTACCTGAGCAGAGCTAAAAGAAACGATGAAGTAGAATCAAAAATTATCTATTCCATCATCAAAAAACAGCCTAAAAGAGCTGATCATTACTTTATTTTAAGTATTGTCAATCAGGAAGATCCATATACTTTCAAATATACGGTGGATGAAATCCTTCCGGGAACTGTGTATAAAGTGAATTTCCTTTTAGGATTTAAAGTAGACCGAAGAATCAATGACTACTTTAATATGGTTCTTAAAGACCTGATGGCCGATGGAACCATTCCTTCAAGAAGCAGCCATCCGTCATTAAGGGCTCATAATGTTCCGCCGGATCTGAAATATGTTATTATAGATAATACATATATCAACGATATACTTTTAACAGTTAAACAGAAGATTACCCTGAATATTTACAACTTCGTGAAATACATCGGAAGTGATGACTTTAAAGCATGGGGAGTATCTTCCCACAACGTTGAAGTGGAGTCTGCACCAATTACAGAGCTGACCGTTTACGACAATAAAATAGAACAATCAGGATTCTTCCGTCACAACTCTTAATCCCGGCGTATTAAACCATAAGGTCTATTTAAATAAAAATCAATAAATTTGTAGATAATTTTTTTGATGGATACAGTACAAAAAGAAAAAAATATTGCTTTGATCAAGGATGTTTTAAGAAACTACTTATTAGAAAAAGGGTTTAGAAACACTCCTGAACGATATACGATATTAGAAGAGATTTATAATATGGATCATCACTTCAATGTTGATGATCTGTATCTTCTGATGATGCAGAAAAAATATCATGTTTCTAAAGCAACGATTTACAATACTATTGAGATTTTCCTTGATGCCGGTTTAATCCGTAAGCATCAATTTGGAGAAAAGACATTGACCTCTTCATCTTATGAAAAGTCTTATTTTGATAAGCAGCATGACCACCTGGTGATCTACAAAAAAGACTCTGATAAAGAAATTGAAGAAATTATAGAATTCTGCGACCCAAGAATCCAGGGAATAAAAGAAGCAATTGAAGATGCATTTGGCGTAAAAATTGATTCGCATTCGCTGTATTTTTATGGTACTAAGAATGATTAATCAATGAGAATATTCCTTTTCCTGTTAATTTTTATTTCTGCGCTCGCTTCCGCACAGGACACTAAGCCTGTGAAAAGAGATCCGTATCTTCAGCCGGCTGCAGGGGCACCACGTCAGCAACCACAAAAACCTGAAGATAAAATAAAGATCATTCATGCAGATGAGATCAAAAAAAATCCCGAAAAATATGATGGAAACCAGTATTTCGTTGGCAATGTTCAGATTGAACATCAGGGATCCATTCTTACAGCGGATGAACTGATCATTTATGAGAAAGAAAATTTTGTAAAAGCAATCGGAAATACCAAACTCCAGAATACCGACGGATCAGTGATCACTGCAGGAGAAATGGAATATGACGGCAATACCCAGAAAGGTATTGCTAGGAAAAACGTAGTTCTTACCGATCCGAAACAAACCATAAAAACCGATATTCTGTATTATGACAGAATTTCCAATCAGGCTTACTTCAATACCGGAGGAACCATTTCTGATGGAAAGAATGTAACCTATACCAAGTCAGCGACTTATTTTCTCACTACAAAACTGGTTGATCTTACAGGAAATGTAAAGATAGATACTCCTCAGTATATCATAGAAGGAGCTAATATCAAACAGAATCAAAATACAAAAGTGGCTGATTTTATAGGACCAACCACCATTACCAACAGAGCCAATCCTAAAAACAGAATTTATACAGAAAAAGGGACCTATAAAATGGAAACTAAAGAAGCTTTCCTGTATAAAAATTCGAAAATCTTTTATAACGATAAAATCCTTACCGGGGACGATATGTATTATAATCAGATCACTGGTTTCGGAAAAGCAACAGGGAATGTAACCTTAGACGATCCTCTGGAAAAAAGGTATATGAAAGGAGGTTATGGTGAAGTTTTTGAAAAGAAAGATTCTGCCATGATGACCAAAAGTCCTTATGCTGTAAAGATTATGGAAAAAGATTCCATCTACTTTGCCGCTGAAAAGATTATTTCTTACCAAAAACCTGATTCTGCAGATATAAAAATCAAGAAAAACTTCTTAAGAGCTTATAGAAAAGGAAGAATATATAAGTCCAATGCACAAGGAAGAGCAGATTCCATTGCCTTCAATGAGACTGATGGAATTATGCACATGTACACCAAACCTATTTTATGGAGCGGCGAGAAGCAGGTAACGGGGGATAAGATTGAAGCTTATTTCAATACAAAAACAGAAGACTTAGACTCACTTAAAGTAATCGGAAATGCTTTCGCAATAAGCAAAGTTGACTCCCTGAATCTGAAAGATGAATTCAACCAGGTAAAAGGGAAGTTTATGACTGTTTACTATGAGCATAACAATATCAAAGAGGCTCGTGTAGTTGGAAATGCCCAGGCCATTGCGTATGCAGATGATGTTGATCAGGAAACCCAGAAACCCCGAAGAATCGGAATTACCCTTTCAACCTGCGGAATTATCGGAGCTTTATTTGAAGAAACAGGATTGCAGGTTATTTCATGCAGTATCGGAGCCAATTCAGATACCTATCCAATGAGTATGATAGAACCTGAAAAAAGAAAATTTCCGGATTTCAACTGGAATACCAAAGACCGGATAAGAAAATGGCAGGACATCCTTGTAGACTCTCCGAATTACGAGGAAATAAAATATGTGGCAGAAAATGACCTTTATAATCAGGCTCAGGAAGCCGTAGAGAAAGAAAGGGCAAAAGAAGAAGCCAAGAAACCGAAAAGAGTTAGAAAATAAACAAAAGACCAGCGTACGACTGGTCTTTTTTATGCCTAGTTGTCACTAATTAAAAAACACCACAAAATCCGTGTAATCTGAGCAATCTGTGGGAAATATTTAACCACAAAAGATTCAACCCTTTAGTCTCAATACGTTTAAAAGCTTACTGCATAAAAGAACACCTTAGTTTTTAGAAATCTAAGATTTCTGTTTATGACAGAATAAAAGATCTGCTCAATCTGCAGAATCTGCGAAAATATATATAATCTGCAGTATTTATACAATAGAGGTGGACTTTAGTCCGCCTAAATAATTAAAAAAATCAACAGTTTTTATCAATCACAAAAAAGAATATCATCATCTATCTTTTTGCCCCATTAATTTGAGCATCTAATGAATGTTTTATAGCTTTGCTGAAATTTTTCGAGACAATGGAAATGCAAAAGGATTTTTTTACATATCAGGCACAAACCACTCAATTTGCGGCAGGTTTTGAAGTTGAAAAAGCAGAAGGATGCTACATTTATGGAACAGACGGAAAGAAATATCTGGACTTTGTGGCAGGAGTTTCAGCCAATACCTTGGGACATTCGCATCCTAAAGTGATAAACGCAATCAAAGAGCAGGCCGATAAATATCTTCATGTCATGGTGTATGGAGAGTATGCTCAGGAAAAGCCTGTTGAATTGTGTAAGCTGCTTGCAGAAGCAACACCGGATCCTTTAGAAATTACTTATCTGGTAAACAGTGGAGCAGAAGCTATAGATGGTAGTCTTAAACTGGCAAAACGATATACAGGAAGAGAAGAAATTGTTTCTTTTAAGAATTCCTATCACGGAAATACCCACGGTGCATTAAGTGTATCAGGAAATGAATTCCATAAAAGAGAATTCCGGCCTTTATTACCGATGATCAGCTTTATTGAGTTCAATAATGAAGATGATTTTGATAAGATCACAGAAAAAACAGCCTGTGTGATTCTGGAAACAATTCAGGGAGCAGCGGGATTTCTGGTGCCGGCAGAGGATTATCTCATCAAACTGAAAAAGAGATGCGAAGAAGTTGGAGCCCTTCTTATTTTAGATGAAATTCAGCCGGGCTTCGGAAGAACCGGAAAACTTTTTTCTTTTGAGCATTTCGGAATCGTTCCTGATATTCTTGTAATGGGAAAAGGAATGGGAGGAGGAGTACCAGTAGGAGCTTTCATGAGCTCTAAAAGAATTATGGAAACTCTGTCACACTCACCGAAGTTAGGGCATATTACCACTTTTGGAGGAAACCCTCTGATCGCAGCAGCAAGCCACGCTACTTTAAAGGAAGTACTGGAAAGTGGTCTTATGGAAGAAACTGCAGAAAAAGAAAAACTATTCAGAGAACTTCTGGTTCATCCGAAAATTAAAAATATCAACGGAAAAGGATTGATGCTGGCTGTCAATCTGGGAAGTCCGGAATACACGCTGGAAACGGCAAAAAAATGTATGGAAAAAGGACTTATTGTCTTCTGGCAGCTGTACCGAAATGAATACCTGAGAATTTCACCTCCGCTTACTATTTCGATGGATGAAATCAGACAGGGTTGTCAGATTATTCTGGATGTTTTAAATGAAAATTAAATAAAAAATCTCTTCGGTCCGGAGAGATTTTTTTATGCTCAGCATTATAGTTTTTATCCCTGAAAATGAAGTCTGTTACAGATTTTTGATCTCTGATAAATATCATGCAGATTATGTAAAAAAGTAATGGCTTTTTTGTGTAATAAAAAAATTAATTTATATATTGCGGGACGATAAAAACAAAGATTATATGGCGAAACATAAAGTCCATTACGAATTTCCAATGCATTGTTTATCAGAGATTTTATATGAATATCTGGCAACTGCAGAGGGATTATCTGAATGGTTTGCGGATGAGGTAACTGAGAAAGGCGATGATTTCTTTTTTAGCTGGGGCGGAGGGCCTGCCGAAAAGGCTACTTTGATCAGATATAAGCCTGAAGGTTTCGTCCGTTTCAGATGGGAAGAAGATGAAGGAACGAAGAACTTTTTTGAAATGACCATCATTATAGATGACATTACAGAAGATCTAGCTTTAAATATCACCGATTTCTGTGAAGAAGGAGATGAAGAAGAAAACGCAATGTACTGGGAAAATCTGATAGAAAACCTTAGAATAAAACTAGGTGCGGCGTAATCCGGATACTGGTAAAATGGTAAAACTGATGAACGATTTATCGTTCATTATTTTTTTATAAATAAATCACATCAAAAATTGGAAAATCAATATTTTACATCAGACGAATTAAATGTAAAGAACAGAGCGTTTCTGATGGGAGACGCAGTGAAGGTTTCTTTCTTTGTGAGAAACGGAGAACTTATCATGGATGAAGAATGCTATTTTTTCCTGATGGCTTCCATGAGAAAGATGAGAATGAATATTCCCCTGACCTATACTCTGGAATTTTTTCAAACCCTTTTTTACAAAGATATTATAGAAGGGAAAGGAATTCAAAACGGGATTATTAATTTTCAGGTATTCAGAAATAATGATGAAATAACGCTGGCAAAATCTTCAGTTTCTTATTTTTATGAAGTGACAGAAGTAGCAGATGTTCTTTCTGTTCAGCAAAGACTTTTAGAGCTGGATCTGATTAAAGAAATCAATGTCAATAACAATCTATTGAGTAATATCCGGGTACACTGCCCTGAAAATATCTACGGTGGAATTTATGCCCAGGAAAATGATCTTGACGATGTTATCCTGCTTAACCCTAATAAAAGAATTGCCCGTACCACATCAGGAAACCTTTTATTTCTGGAGGGAAACGTGATTAAGGTGCCGAAACAGACAGAAGGAGCTTACATCTCTCCTTTTATGGAAAATTTTGTAACCTTCCTGCACAAAAATAATCTGGCAGATATTCAGGAACATGAAATTATAGCGTTTGAATCCCAGAAAGCCGAAGAGATTTTAATGATCTCCGATGAAAAAGGTATATTTTCTGTAGGTAAAATAAGAAATAAAACTTTTGAAAACAGCCGTTTTCTGGAAATGGTAGAAAGCTGGAAAAAAAGTTTTTAAAAATTGACAAACCCGGTAAACAACAAAAGTTCCACAGTCCTTTACCGGGTTTTATTCTGAATAAATCAGAAATTGTATTTTTATTTAGTATTCGCTGATGATTTCAGTGAATTTCTGAGCGATTTCTTTTTGTCCTTTTTCGCTGGTGATATACTCTCTGTCTTTGGTATTATTGATAAATCCAAGTTCTACCAATACCGCAGGAGCTTTTGTTTCCCGTAAAATGTGAAGATTACGCTCTTCAACCTTACGGACATCAAATTTTTCGGATATCTTTTTAGCCAGCTGTTTTGAGTTGTCAGTATTCTGAACAAAAACTTCGGTCCCCTGATCAGGAGATTCCTTTTGAGGACTTCCGTTAACGTGCAGGGAAATCACAATTTCAGGATTAAGTTTGTTGATCAGTGCTGTTCTGTCAGAAAGAGATGGATAGGTATCAGAATCCCTGGTAAGAATTACTTCATACTGATTCTGGCCATCATTAAACTTTTTGATTTCTTTCGCGATATTCATGGTGATATCTTTCTCGGCAATATTTCCGTGAACAACACCATTATCATTTCCGCCATGCCCGGCATCAATAACAATAACCTTTTTATTAACCGGAGTAAAAGATAAGAATGCCGCGGAAAATGCTGATAAAGTAAGTAGTTTAATCCCTCTCATTTTCAGTGATTTTTGGTTTTTCAAATAACGGAAATTCTTTCTTTAAAATTGGTTAACGTAATCTTAAAATTTGTTAATGTTTTTAAGGTGTAGTGAATAGGAATACAGTTAGTTAAGAGAAATGTCTTCGGGAGAGTTGGCCCAAAGCAGATATTCGCCGCCCAGGTTCTGCATAATTGATTTCCATAAGGTCTGATCATTGGGTAGTGTGTAGTCTAGATTATATACATCCACAACAGTCCACATCTTTCTCTGGATCTCCTTATCCAACTGGTCTGCAGCCCATCCGGAATATCCTGAGAAAATCTTTACATCATCAATGCTCAGTTCTTTGTTGAGGACTGCACTGATGATATTTTCAATGTCTTCTGTTAAATAGAAATCATCGGTGATCTCAGAATAGATCTCTGTTACTTTTTTGCCTTTTACGATAAAAAATACTTTGTCATTTTCTACCGGCCCGCCGTCATATACCTCTATTTTGAAATCAAAGAAATTGTTGAATTTATTACTCATCTGGTTGTTCCTTTTATTTAATATCAAACCAAATGCACCGCCTTCGTTATGTTCAATGATCAGAACCACCGATCTGGAAAAAATATCGCCGGAAATGTCAGGGGTGGAGATTAATATTTTACCTTTGTATGAGTAATTCATACTCAAATTTAATAAAAAATATTTATGGAAAACCTGCACGACAAAAGAAAAGTGTATGAGAAATCCCAACTTATTGAAAGTGAGATAAAACAAAATCCTATTGAGCAGTTCAGAGACTGGTTTTTAGAGGCCAGCGAGAGTGCTGTGATCTCTGAAGCCAATGCTATGGCTGTTTCCACTGTAGAAGAAGACGGATGCCCGAGAACCAGAATGGTGCTGCTTAAAGCGTATACCCATGAAGGATTTATTTTCTATACCAATTACAGCAGCAGAAAAGGAAAAGCCATAGAAAAGAATCACAAGGCCTGTCTGCATTTCTTCTGGCCGAACCTTGAAAGACAGATCATCATCAAAGCTGATCTTGAAAAAATAGCTGGGAACCTCAGTGATGGATATTTTCATTCAAGGCCGAAAGGAAGCCAGCTTGGAGCAGCCGTTTCACCACAGAGCGAGGTCATTCCAAATCGTGAATTTCTTGAAGAAAAATTGAAAGAACTGGAAAAACAATACGAAAACACCGAAGTTCCAAGACCTGAAAACTGGGGCGGATACCTTGCAAAACCTTATGAAATTGAATTCTGGCAGGGAAGACCCAATCGCCTCCATGACCGGATTATTTATCAACTGGAAGATCTGGACTGGAAAATCTCCAGATTGGCCCCGTAATAAATTATGAAATTAATTTGATGTAATTAATCGCATAGCCAGGCAAGGTATATATAAAATTAAAACTATTTGCTATAAAAAAGACCGCTTCTTGGAAGCGGTCTTTGAATTTTGTAATCTGAATGATTATTTTTTCTTAGCACCAGAAACTGCATTAGATAGATCAGCTCCAGCTTTGAATTTAGCAACTTTTTTAGCCGCAATTTTGATTGGTTTCTTAGTTGCAGGGTTGATACCTTGTCTAGCCGCTCTCTCAGCTACTGAGAAAGTTCCGAATCCTACTAAAGAAACTTTTCCGTCTTTTTTCTTTAAAGTAGTCGTTACGTTAGAAATAAAAGATTCTAAAGCAGCTTTAGCTGCAACTTTAGTGATTCCTGCATCTTTTGCGATTGCGTCGATTAATTCAGACTTGTTCATAATTTTTAATATTAAAGTTAGTTCGTAATTATAGCAAATATAATACTATTTTCTATTTGTGCAATTTTTTTATTAAAACTTATATAATTTTTTTGCTTTTTGGTGAAAATAGTCAAAATATGATAATTTGGTTTTTCACGGAAAACCTGCGTTACGGGTCACTAAAATCATGCCAAATGCTTATGTGCATTGACTTTAGCAAAAAATTAATATTACTTTCTGTATTTATTAAATCCTAAATTGCATGTAGACTATTAATTTTTTTTATCATATGTTTGATAATTTATCAAGCAATATTCAAAAAACTTATATAATTTGAAATTAAACCCCTGTGTTTGTGGGACTTTTAAAATGATTACAAAAGCTCGATTTATGAATTTTTATTAATAAATTTGCAGTATGTTAATAGAAGTTTTCAAGTCTAAGATCCATAGGGTGAGGGTTACTGCCTCAGACCTTAATTATATTGGAAGTATAACGATTGATGAAGATCTTATTGATGCTGCCGGTCTGGTAGTAGGAGAAAGGGTCTATATTGTCAACGTAAATAACGGGGAGCGCTTTGATACCTATGTGATCAAAGGAAAAAGAAAATCAGGAGAGGTATGTCTGAACGGTCCTGCCGCCAGAAAAGTACAGAAAGATGATATCATCATCATCATTGCTTATGCACAGATGTCTCCTGAAGAAGCAAAAACTTTCCAGCCGAAGATCGTTTTCCCGGATGAAAAAACAAATCTGTTGACGTAATCTATGGAGAAAAAATCAAAAAATCCATTAAAATCCATACTAACAATAGTAATATCGCTTGCTTTTGCAGGCTTTTTTTTATGGCTGGCCCTAAAAGGGCTTGACTTCAAAGTGATTCAGAAATCGCTGGCAAAAGCCAATTATCTTTGGGTGCTGTTTGCTTCCGTTTTCGGGATTTTAGCTTACTGGTTCAGGGCAATCCGATGGAATCTGATGCTTGAACCCATGGGACACCGGATTTCCAATTCCAATTCTCTCTGGTCAATATCATTTGGTTATCTCATGAATCTTACCATTCCAAGAAGCGGGGAGCTTGCGAGGGCTACTGCCTTGTACGGTGTGGAAAAAGTTCCGGTAGATAAATCTTTCGGAACAATTATTCTGGAAAGAGTGGTAGATCTTGCCTGCATGCTTGGTTTCCTGGGATTAACATTGTTATTTAAATACGATGCCATCCTGTCTTTTTATAAGAATTCAGGAATCAATATTAACCCTAACAAGATTTTACTGGTCCTTCTAATCCTGACAGCAGGAACGGTTCTGTTCTTTGTATTTAAAAAGAAGCTGGCCGGAATACCGTTTTTAGGAAAGATCGTGAATTTTATCGATGGTATCTTTCAGGGGCTGGCAACTATTTTTAAGTTGAAACAGAAAGTAAAATTCATACTTTATACTTTAGGAATCTGGATTTCGTATTATTTTGCGGCCTATCTGGTATGTTTTGCCCTTCCTGAAACCTCGGATTTTACTATTGCTGACGGGTTTTTCATTATTGTTGTAGGAACTTTGGGGATGATCATTCCTGCCAGCGGCGGTATTGGAGCATTTAATTTGGCGATGAAGTACGGATTTATGGCTTTGTTCATTTCAGTAGGGAAAAGTGCAGATCTGGGTGGTGAAATGGGACTTACCTATTCATTTATCTCACTTCCGCTTCAGATTACGATCATGCTGGTAATGGGGCTTATATCCATTCCTATGCTGGCAAAGGCAAGAAATAATGCTGTTTCCGATAAAGAATTTAAAGATTAATATTACTACTATTATATTTTAATAATGAGTCCGGTTGAGAAACCGGACTTTTTTATGTTTTTACACTCCGAAAAATAAAACTTTATCCGGTTTATCCTGTAACATTTATTTTTTTATGTATAAATTTGGTCAATTCACAAATCAAATCTATCTTAATCGAAAAATAATTAATAATCTAAAACACTATGGCAATTAATTTACAGAAAGGACAAAAGATTGAAATCGGACTGACAAAAATGACGATAGGACTGGGCTGGGACCCGAATGACGGAACAGGATTCGACTTTGATCTGGATGCTTCTGCTATCATGATTGACTCCAACAGAAAATTAGTAAGTGAGGAATGTTTCGTTTTTTATAATAACCTGCAATCTCCGGATGGTGCATTAACACACACAGGAGATGATCCCAATGGTAAAAACAGTGATGGGGATGATGATGAAGCAATCATTGTAGACCTTGAAAAAGTAGACCCTAGAGTAGAGGAAATCCTTTTCGTAGTCACCATCGAGGATTTTGAAAGAAGAAAACAAAACTTCGGACAGGTAAGAAACTCTTATATCAGAATTGTAGACAACAGCTCCAATCAGGAAATTGCGAAATATGAACTGGATGAAGATTTCTCTATAGAAACTGGTGTAGAATTCGGAAGACTGTACAAAAGAAACGGTAGCTGGAAATTTGAAGCTTCAGGAATCGGCTACAGAGCAGACCTTGGATTCTTCCTTGAAAAATATTATAACGGACAAATCATTAAATAATATCAATTATATAAAACTATAGCTATGGCAATTAATTTACAGAAAGGTCAGACCATTGATCTAAGAAAAAATGACCGTGGAGAAAGTGTCTATGACCTGTCAAAAGTAACAATCGGTTTAGGATGGGACGTGAGAAAACAGGGCGGAGGCTTCTTCGGAAAACTATTCAGCAAAGAAGCTGAGTACGATCTTGATGCAGTGGCATTTCTTCTGGATGGAAACGGAAAAGTAGCCAATCTGGGGAAAACAGTTCAGACTCAGGACGGAAGACAGATCGCTCTTTATCAGGGAGACGTTGTTTTCTTTAATTCAATGCAGCATCCAAGCGGAAACGTGTGGCTTACCGGAGACAACAGAACCGGAGCTGGAGACGGAGATGACGAGCAGATTATTGTAAAACTGGATCAGCTGGATGAAAGCTATCAGAAAATACTATTTCTGGTAACTATTTATCAGGGAAAACAGAATAATCAGCATTTCGGAATGATTGAAAATGCTTTCATCAGAGCCGTAGATGCTAAAGGAAAAGAAATCACAAAATACAGCCTTTCCGGAGATTCAAGTATGAACGGAATGTGTGCCATGGTGTTTGCGGAAGCTTACCGTCATAATGGTGACTGGAAGTTCCGTGCTATAGGTGAACCACATCCTACAGATAATTTTATAGAAATTCTGAAGCAGTACGCCTACAGCAACTAAATTAACCTTCTATACAACTTAAAAGCCGGCAGAGAATAGTAAAATACTTCCTGCCGGCTTCAGAATTAATATTTGTCTTACAATGACCAGAAGATTATTAGCATACTTTTTACTGGATACTTCCGGCTCTATGAACGGAGAACCTATCCAGGCACTTAATAACGGATTTAACGGGCTTATCAGCATGCTCAGAGCAGATCCTCAGGCCATGGACAGCCTTCACCTGAGTGTCATTACTTTCGACAGAGAGGTTAAAAATATCATTCCGCTGATTGATCTTGCGAGCTTTTATCCAATGGAAATTACCTGTCCGGACAGCGGGCCTACTCATACGGGCGCTGCATTGGAAATGGTTTCGGAACTCGTTCAGAAGGATCTGGTAAAAGGATCCGGAGACGAAAAAGGAGACTGGCAGCCGTTACTTTTTATATTTACCGATGGAAAACCTTCTGATATTCAGAAATACAGACAGATGATTCCTGTGATCAGAGGTCTTGAATTTGGCGCAATTGTAGGCTGTGCAGCAGGTCCGAAAGCCGATGAACAGTTTCTGAAAGAACTGACTGATCATGTGGTAAAACTGGATACAACAGATGCGATTACGCTTTCTTCTTTCTTCAGATGGGTAAGTTCTTCCATTACACAGGGAGGGCATTCACAGAATGCGGGAGAAAATGTAACGCTTCCGCCGCCGCCATCAGAGCTTAATATTATTATTTAATTACCGTCTTTACACTATAATCATGAGAAGACTACCGATTTATTTTTTGGTTGATATTTCTGAATCTATGGTAGGAGAGCCTATCGAACAGGTACAGGAAGGTATTGCCAACATCATCAGAGAATTAAAAAAAGATCCGTATTCACTGGAAACGGTTTATATTTCTGTGATCGGTTTTGCCGGAGAAGCCGAAGTCATTACTCCGCTTCAGGACATCATCAGCTTTTATCCGCCGAAAATTCCGATTGGAAGCGGAACATCACTATCCCAGGGATTGATTAAAGTCATGGACTGCATAGACCGGGATATTGTAAAAACAACCTACGAAAGGAAAGGCGACTGGAAACCTATTGTTTTTCTGTTTACAGATGGAGTTCCTACAGACGATGCTACCAAAGCGATCGAAAGATGGAATACCAAATATGGAGGAAAAGCCAATACCATTGCCGTATCCATCGGAGAAAATACCAACTATAAACTGCTCGGTTCTTTAGCTGAAAATGTACTGCTTTTCAACAACTCCGATGAAAATTCCTATAAAGAATTCTTCAGATGGGTAACAGATTCTATTAAAACCACCAGCCAGAGTGTTACCGAAGCCAATAAAGAAGGAATCAATCTGTCAAAGATCGACTCCATTATTCTGGAAAAGGTAGATCCTGAAATGGAACAAAGATTTCCGGACAACAATTTTATAGTGCTGAACGGTAAATGTTCAGAAACTGAAAAACTGTATCTGATGAAGTTTAAGAAAGCCTTTACAGATTCCGGAATTATGGGCATGTCCACAAGATATTATAAACTGGACGGTGCCTATAAAATTGATGAAAAAGCATATATGAGACTTTCTTCATCCCAGAGAAATAATCTGAAAATCTCTATTGAAGAACTTCAGGGCGGAACATCCTGTCCTCACTGTGCCAACCCTATTGCGCTGGCGACCTGTTCCTGCGGCGGAATTCACTGTCTGAAAGGAGAAGGATACAACAAGTGTCCATGGTGCGGAACATCCGATCATTATGGATTCTCCAGCGGAGGGTATGATATTAACAGAACGTTGGGGTAACAGTAGCACAATATGGGCAGTATTTTTTTTAATAATAGCGGGAAAGAAGAACAAGCTTCCGGAGGTGAAGAAGCGAGGGAAAGGGCTTTGATCTTTAAAGAAAAAGAAGAGTTCAGAGAAGCTTATCTGGTCCTGAAAAATGCTACTTCAAGACAGTTTTATGAATTCAGTTTTGAACTGGAGGATTTTCCCAATATCAGAATCAGAACTATCGGAAATATTGAGGAAACCGGACTGGAATTTGAAGAAAATAGGATTACCGGAATTCCCACAGGAGGTAGTGTGTATGATCTGGATATTGAATTTTACCATATCCGGGATGAAAACAATTCAGACCTTAAAAGAGTTCAGCTGTATGTCAATGCAGACCCCAAAGACCTCTGGAAAAATATTCCCGGTGATACCAACGCTATTTTCTATAAATCTGATGAAGTCTCATGGAAAGGAACTTTTTTAGATAAAAAAATGGTGGCTGCCTCCAAAAGAGGTCGCTCACACGCCCATGACGGACGGTTTCGGGAAGACGATTTTGCCGTAAATGAACTTTCTGAAGGATGGAATATTGTTTCTGTATCTGATGGAGCCGGTTCCGCGGAAATGGCACGGGAAGGTTCCAGGCTGGCTGTACATTCAGTGAATGAATTTTTTGGCTCAGAAGCAAAATTAAGCGAGCTTGAAAAAAATATAAAAGTCATTTATAACGTTACATCCGGAGTACATTCCGAAGCAGAAAAAAATATTACCGGAATTTTATCTGAAAGTGTAAAGTATGTCTATCAGGTTTTAGATAAAACAGCATCTGAACATTCACTTTCCATCAAAGATTTTCATACCACACTTATTTTTGCGCTGGCTAAGAAGTTTGATTTCGGATATGTTTTTCTGACCTTTGGAGTAGGAGACTGTCCGATTAATCTCATCAGCCCTGATTTTTCCGAAGTAAAGCTGTTAAACCGGATGGACGTAGGAGAATTCAGCGGAGGAACCCGCTTTATTACCATGGACGAGATCTTCAATGATCAGATGATTTCCCGTTTCGGAATGACCTGTGTGAATGATTTTTCCTATCTGGTATTGATGACTGACGGGATTTATGATCCGAAATTCATGACGGAAAATAAACTGGAAGATCTGGAAAGCTGGACAACTTTTTTTAATGACCTCAACGGAAATAATGATGACCGTGCAAAAGTTGACTTTATCAACGATACAGATATTGACCGTCAGCTTCTGCAATGGGCCGATTTCTGGAGCAGAGGAAATCACGATGACAGAACCCTTGCCATAATCTATTAAAACATGAAAAAGACTGTTAAGGTTGTTTCTATTTTAGACACATCCAAATCATATGAATATGTAGATGAAAATCCCATTCGGGGAGGAGTAAAAGATGTCTATTTTTCTCCCGAGAGAGATTATGTCGTAGCCTTTTACAGAAATCCCATCGATGCCGGACAGAAAGAGCGTATCATGCGGATCGTATCTACTTATCTCGGAAATATACAAAGCGGAACTTCATCAGAATACTTTTTGAACGAAATATTCAGATGGCCGTATGATATTGTGGAAAAAGGAAAGCTTACGGGAATTGTTGTTCCCGTATATCACAATAAATTCTTCTTTGCTAAAGGGTATATCGGTTCAGATAATATCCAGGGTGAAGATAAAGTGGGGAAATGGTTTACTTCCCCGATGTTCAGAAACCAGCAGTACCCGTTAAGGCTTGACCAGTCGGAACTGGGTGACTGGCTGAGTTATTTTCAGATTGCCATCAATATCAGCAGGGGAGTGAAAAAGCTTCACCAGATGGGCCTGGCTCATTCGGATCTTTCTTATAATAATATTCTGGTGGATCCGGTAACGAAATCAGCCTGTATTATTGATATTGACGGATTAGTGGTACCAAAATTATTCCCTCCCGAAGTGATTGGAACCGCTGATTTTATTGCTCCTGAAGTACTGAAGACCAAACATCTGAATATTCAGGATCCCGGAAGACATCTGCCTAACCAGAAAACAGACCTTCATGCCCTCGCAGCGCTGATCTATATGTACCTCTTGAGAAGACATCCATTGAGAGGAGGAAAAATATGGGATCTGGATTCTGAAAAGGATGAAATACTTTCTATGGGTGAAAAAGCTACATTTGTGGAACATCCTGATGATTCCGTGAACCATGTCAAGCCTGATCATCTGAAAAAGTGGGAGACTTTCTGGGGCGATCCTCAAAAAATTCCGTATACCATTACCGGTCCTTATCTTTCTGAGTTGTTCAAAAAGGCTTTTGTTGATGGCCTTCATGACCCGATAAGACGTCCCCTGGCTAATGAATGGGAAACGGCCTTGCTGAAGACAGTAGACCTTATACAACCCTGCTCTAACGCATCCTGTACGGAAAAATGGTATGTTTTTGATAACACCAGCAATCCAAAATGTCCTTTCTGTGGTACACCGCATCAGGGAACACTACCCGTGCTGGATCTATATTTTAAATTTGATGATGAGGTATGGAAACCCGAAAACCACAGATTAATGGTTTACAATAACCAGTATCTTTTCAAATGGCACGTTTCCCGGAAAGTGATCCGAAATGAAAATCTTACCATGCAGGACAAAATGCCTGTAGGATATTTTACGTTTCATCAGGGAAAATGGGTGTTGGTCAATCAAAGTCTTACTTCAATGAAAGATGTTACGGAACAGAAAGAAATTCCGCCGGGCTCAATGACTGAGCTGACTGACGGCAAAAAGATCCTTTTATCTGCTGAAGAAGGAGGCAGACTAATTTATGTAACGCTGGCGAATCAATAAAAATCGTAGATTTCTAAAAACTAAGGTGCTCTTTTATGCAGTTAAACTTATTGATAAAGTGTTAAATCTTTTGTGTCTGTTGTAGTTACATATTTCCCACAGATCGCTCAGATTTCACAGATTTTTGTGGATGTTTTAAATTCTTAATTGAAGGTTTTATGATTCTTTCTCCTCTAGAAATTCCATAAAATAAGAATGCTCATCTTCACCAATAATTTTAAACCCTAGGGCAGAATATAAGTTCTGTGCCTTATTGGTTTTCAATACGCTCAGGATGACTGTTTTTCCTGTTTCTGAAGCTTCATCAAGAATATCTTTCAATATTTTTTTCCCCAGCCCGCGGCCCTGCTGCTCCGGATCAATCTGCAGCTGAAGAACTTCTGTTTTGTCTTCTGTCCGGTTTATTTTTAATAATCCGATGGGATGATGGTGTAAGAAAATAATATGCGCCTTATCAAACTGGTACAGAACTCTTTGCAAAGTAGCCTCATGGTCAGTAGGTAAATTGGATTTTTCGTAATGAGGATTCATGGTTTTCATTCTCAGGCTGAGAAGAAAATCAATATCAGCTTCATTGGCTTTTTCATAGTGCAGGTCAGGATCCATTGTTTTATTTTTTCATTTCATCTTACAGATACCATTGCAGTACCATTAACAGGAGTCTAAAATAATGATTCTTGTATTTTTATCAGCATTAATTTTAGATTTCATGGCTGCAGAACATAGAAAAAAATCATAGGCCCTGCAAACTGTTTGTGTAGCGATGTTATCTTTGTTGAACATCTTTTTCAGATATTCGAATTCATTCTCCGCTTCTTCCAAGATAGTTCTATTACCCGGATTATCCTTAATTTCAAAGACTGTTTTTTTCTTCAAGTTCAGTAAAAGTATATTCAAAGCCATCCAGTCTGCTGTCCAGAATTTGTTTGGCCAGAAGAATCATATAATCATTGAACCTCAGAAAATCTTTTGAACCAATGGTAATACCAATGTCTTCGTCTGTCTTTTGATCAACCGGAAAGCAATGAGTGTAATTTCCATACTGAAACATATAGCAGTAGCAGACAGTAGAAGTAGGTACCTCGTAAAGTAGCGTGATCCCAAAACGATTGTACAGCTCCTGAAGTATCTGTTCCGATGTTGCACGATCTTTGTCTATAGAATGAAAATGGCTTTCTTTATTAAAAAATGAAATAATTACGGAGAGTTCCTCAGCAGAGATTCTATTGATGTCATTTCTGACGGTTTCTAACAGATTATCAAAATTTATTTCATCAAAATCGGTTTCACTTTCTCTCAGATATTCTTTAAAGCTTTCGGGATGCACAAGGTGCTCATAAAGAGTTGATGCTTTCTCTTTATCAAACATATAAATGGATGTATTTCTTCCCATGATCTGATAGATTGAGTTATTTCAGAACAATTTTCAGCCCCATTTCTTCTTTCATATAAAGCAGAACCTCAGCATTTCCTCTCGCATCATCTACGGGGTTGTGGGTGTGCTCTGTTTTGCGGAGGTGTTTCCATTGGGCAAACGTATCTTTTTCCAGCCCGCAGTACAGATCAGAAAGTCTCCGGGAAGAGTAGCCAAAGGGATTTCTTCCGATAAAATGATGAAAATACCAGCAGATAAACATCCAGTCGAAACCATTATTGTCACTGATAAAAATAGGTCTTCCTTTAGAGTTTTCTTTAATCCATTCCTCAAAGGCCAGCATCACCTGTTCCGGATCATCAAAATTCATTGTTTCCTCTCTGCTGAAGCCTGAAACCGCCAGCGCATCAGGATTGAACTGATCCGATATGGGTTTGAGCTTTCCGTAGAAAGTCCGGTCCAGTTTTTCATCAACCAGTACAGCACCGAAACAGACCATTGAAAAATCTCCGGGAATAGGGCCGTCTGACTCTATATCCACCATAAAGTAGCTCATAACTTAATCAAATTTAATATTTCGGATCTTCATATATTCCTCATCAACTTCTTCCTTTTCCATACGGTCCGGATACGTAGTAATCTTTAGCAGTTGATTGTTGAAGCTGTTTCCTACAATGAGTTCATTGCCATAGGATTTAAATTTTGAAGGTATAACGAATATCTCTGTTTTATTTAAAGTATGAATATTGAAAATAAAAATCCTCTCTCCATGCTTATCATAATACCGGGCAATAAGATAATTTTCAAAAAACATCAAACGGCCTCCAACCGAAGGCTGGCACATGGTATTAAGCGGTGGGTGCCAGGTAACAACAGTATCTTTTCTGAGCCATATTTTTACCATATCATTGCCTACATCGTTGCGAAGCCACCAGGCTGCCCATCCGTTATCACTGACAGCGGTCTGCCATGCCAATACCGAATTTTCAGCTCCGTAATGGTCTGTCCATACAATTTCATCTTCTTTGATTTCCGTATCAACGTTCTGCGCGTAAAGTTCATCCTGAACGAGCAGGAAAATTTCTTTCGTGGTCATTGTTTTTTCTTTGATCCAGCGAATATATTGAAATTATTCCTGCAGTTGGAAAGTTTATACCAGTTCAAAAAAACTTCTTCTCCCGATTTTGATCTTCATTTCTTTTTTCAGTTCAATTTCCTGTTCAGGATCTGTTATTTTGATATCATTAATCTGGATTCCTCCATTCAGAATCAGTCTTCGTATGGCAGATTTGCTGAGGTCATTTTTTAAATGATGACAAAGTTCAACTAAAGAAATCGTATGCTGATGTTTCAAAGATTTCATTAAAACTTTTTCATAGACTTTCTCTTCAAAATTTTTATTCTGAAACTGATTTTCAAAAAATTGTTCAGCATCTTCTGCTGAAGCTTTATCATGGTATTGGACAATGATATTTTTAGCGATTAGTTTTTTAATGTTCATCGGATTTTCACCGTTTTCTATTTTTTGTTTTAAATAGTTCTTTTCTTCCATGGAAAAATCGGTGGTAAGATCGATGAATTCATCAATAAGACTGTCCGGGATTGACATGGTTTTCCCGAACATTTCATTAGGTTCATCTGTCAGTCCGATAATGTTGTTAAGGGATTTACTCATTTTTTCCTTTCCGTCAAGGCCTTTCAGCAGAGGCATGCACATAACAATTTGTGCCGGCAGATCATGAGTTTCCTGAAGCTGTCTTCCCATTGTACAGTTGAAGAGCTGGTCTGTACCACCCATTTCAACATCACATTCAATCTTCACCGAATCAAATCCCTGAAGGATAGGGTAAACCAGTTCGTGCATGGCAATCGGTGTATTTTCCGTAAACCTCTTGTTGAAATCGTTTCTGTGCATCAGCTGGGCTACTGTTACTTTTGACATCAGCTGAATCACTTCTGAAAAACTGAGTGCATCCAGCCAGTCAGAATTAAAAACAACTTGGGTTTTCTCCGGATCAAGGATCTTTGAAAGCTGGCTGATGTAGGTCTGTGCATTATGATTTACCTCTTCAACAGTCAGAGGCTTTCTTGCTTTGTTTTTTCCTGTAGGATCTCCGATTCTTGCCGTAAAACTTCCTACTACAATGATAACCTGATGTCCGAGTTCCTGAAACTGTTTTAGTTTTTTAAGAACTACGGCATGTCCTAAATGAAGATCCGGAGCTGTGGGATCAAAGCCCAGTTTGATCATTAATTTTCTGTTTTCTTTTTCAGCCTGTTTCAACTTCTGTTCCAGCCCGTTTTCCGGGATGATGATGGCTGCATTTTCTTGTAATGTACTGATCATGTTGTATTAATTTTAAAAATGAAAAAAGCCCGGACAATGCTGTCCGGGCTCTATATGATTGGTTAGAATAGTCTTATTGAATCACAGATATAGAAAGTCTTCCCGAACGGCTGATCGGGGAGTAATACTCACTGAAGAATGGAAGACGCAATATGCTGTTCAGGTGTTTCATCTGTATTGTAAATATAATCGTTTTTTCATAGTATTCCAATATTTAAACCATTAAGATGCCTTGTTTGGAACAAGTAAGGTAAGATTTTAGCAAAAAAACTTAAAAATTTTAATCATTTTACCAATCCTAATGGTTTAAAATAGTGGTTCAAAACAATTTTACTTGCCATTCTTTTATCCAATACCATGCCATAAATTATTCATTTTCAAAATGGAAGAAATGTACAGGCTGAAAATGCCTGGAATAATATCCTAAGAACCAGAGGGAAACTAATGTTCTGTATGGTATTGCTGACAATTATCATATCACTTGCATTTTAATTACTGATTAGCGATTTCCTGGGAAGGTTGAAAGGTATTCCGGATCTGTTCTATCCAGACCTCAAGATCATCGGAAGAAACTCTGTCTGCTTTGTCAAAGAAAAAATGACGGATAACTTCTAAGCCGGAATATATAAAGATACCACTGTCGGAAGTCAGTGAAAGGGCTTTATCCATTCCCATACGTTCATATTCTTCGTATGATTTTCCGTGAGTATTGATCACAATGGCCTTTTTACCTTTTAAAAGACCTTTTTGAACTCCTGAGTCATACCGGTACGCAAAACCATAGCTGAAAACCCGGTCTATATATCCTTTCATAATGGCGGGTAAGCCCGTCCACCAGATAGGATAAATAAATGTGATCTGCTCTGCCCACGATATATGTTCCTGCTCTTTCTGTACATCTTCCGAAACCGTTCCGGCACGCTGTCCCTGCATATCTGCTAAAGAAAGAACAGGATCAAATCCAATGTGATAAAGATCTCTGATTCTGATTTCATGATTTTGTAATTCAAGGCTTTCCGTAACTGTGTTTAAAAGTTGGTTGTTTAAACTCTGCTCATTAGGATGGGCATAAATAATTAAATGTCTCATTGTTTTGATTTTTAAATTAATGAAACAAATGTAGAGCAGCCGAACGCTTAAAAATTGTAAGAAAACGAAAGGTTATTCCGATCTGGGATTGCAGATGTTCTGCTGGAATTTGAGATATTGGGTAGGAGAAAGATTAAGATAATGCTTGAAATCATGAATAAGCTGGCTTTGATCATAATAACCACACTGTTCAATAATACTGAACCACTCCGGTTGATGTTGGTTTTTAATGCAGGCTTCAATGAGGATAATGGCTTTTAGAAAACGGTTATACCTGGAAATTTCTTTTTGGGAATAACCAAACTGCTCTTTCTGTCTGCGCTGGATATTCCTTTCAGTTTGGCCGGTTTGTCCGGCTATGGTCTTTATGGGATTTAAGGCATTATTTTCAAAACTGCTTAAAAGAAATCCGGTGGCGTTCTGTTCCGGGAGATAAGGTTTGCAAAACTCTAAAATACATTGTACCTGCTCTTCAGGAGATTGAATTTTTGAAATAATATGCCATAGATCTGTGAAACAGTTTTCTTCCAGCAGATCATCAGGATGTGTTATCCTGTTCTTTTCTGTCATAATTTTTCCAAAGAACCTGAAAAATGCATCATCTTTGAAATTGGCTGCCAGAATTGATGTTCCGGGAGGAAGTATATATTCAAAAGACTGTCTTACCGGTCCGAAAATAATGCATTGGTCTACAGTGATCAGATCACCTTCCTGTATCTGCATAGATGCACTTTTTCCAAAGCAGAATAATAAAATAGTCTGATACGTTGGGAGAAGAGTTTTGGTAACCGGAAGGACTGAAGATGGGTTTTCTACAAAATAGAAATGTGAAAATACTCCTGCAAACTCTTCAGGAACTGCGATTCTGCGTTGATGGTAAAACTCTTTCATAATATGGATTTTACAACAATTTTTTCTCCATTTTATAATTGGTGAGCTCAACTCCCCTTACCGGAACAGACTGCTCCCGGACAATACTAAATCCCATTTTTTCAAAGAAAGGTTTTGCTGTTTTACTCACATCTGCTGTCATAAAAGTTTTCTCCTGTTTTATCGCTTCATGCTCAATAAGCTGATAGAGCTGAAAAGCTATCCCCTGATTCTGATAATCTTTATGTACAAACAAAAAGTCAATATAATTTCCTTGATCAAGACTGATAAAACCTGTAATTTCCCCGTTAGATTCAGCGATCAGTACATATTGGTTTTCCATGACTTTCTGCCACCGTATTTCGTTCTCAGCTCCCAGCTTCCAGGCTTCAATCTGTACATCATCATAATCTTTTTTACAGATATGAGTGATGGTATCTGTAAAAAGCTGCTTCATTTTTGCCAGATCATTGTTGTTTCCTTCTCGTATTTTGGCGGTTGGGGAGTTCATTATTGGATATATTTCTTTTCGTAGAGTTTCTGCTGTTCTTCATTCAATAAAGGATAAAAAAGATTCATCTGGATCAGTACGTAATATTGAATGGCTTTTTCTTTATCAAATTTAAAGGCAAGGCTGTTATGGGTGATCCAGTTATCCGCAATGATGAAAATCTGTGTAGTCAGGCTGTGAAGGATGAAATCCGGAATGTTTTTTCTGAATACCCCACTGGCCTGCAATCCTTTAAAAATAACCTGAAATTCTTCTTTTCTGCTGACATTGATTGATTCATACTGTGATTCAATCTCTGGGATTTCCTGCAAAATATCAACAAAATTCATGAAAATAAACCGGAAGGAATAAAATATTTCGTAGGTAGACAAGGTAAACTGATAAAGATCTTCCAGCGTTCTGTTTTCTTCCTTCTTCATATTGTTCAGCACCTCGTCCATTTTTAAGATCAGATCGGAAAAAAGGATCTTAACAATGTCTTCAGAGTGTTTGAAATGATAATGTAAATTTCCCGGACTGATATTCAGAGCGGCTGCAATGTGCCTGGTTGTAATATTGTTATAACCTTTTTCATTAAAAAGCTGCAGCGCTTTCTGTAGTATTTTGTCCTTAGTTTTCATCATCCAAAGATAAGAGAGTTTAGATCATATTTCAAAATTAGAACAATTGTTCTAATTTTAGTATATTTGTAACTCAAAATCAGATCAGGATGGAAGGTAAAAAAATGTTCAACTACGAAGCTTCAGGAAATAATGATGCGAAAAAAGGAAAGGATATGCAGGAAACCATGGTTAAAATTCTGCAGGTAATCATTGGATTTATTATGGCAGTTCTTCATATGTAACGGATGAAAAATAAAATTTCATATTGGTTTTTATCAGGGCTTACAGTCTGGCTTATGATTCTTATTTTAAGGAAAAAAGGTATTATCATTCCTGTCATCAGTAATCATTTTACTGATTTTATTACGGTTCCGATGTACACTTATCTGATAGAATACCTGATGAATAAAAGAATGGGATATTCCTGGAAACCGGATCTGAAATTCATTCTTACTTCTGTTCTGTATCTATCACTGTTATTTGAAGCTATTTGCCCGCTAATTTCAGAGAGGTTTACAGGAGATCTGCTGGATGTTCTGGCCTACCTGGCAGGAGGAATGCTTTATTATGTTTTGAAAATCAGGTTAATGAAGAAAGACGCAGAAGCTATATAAACTGTTTACCAGACCGTTTCATAATCCTTTTCTTGGGCATTTCCGATATACGAGGCATACGGATAATGATGTTTCTCTTTCAGACTGAATTCACAGCAATAAGTTTCAATAATGTTGTTTAATGCAGCAGAAAAATCCCCATGCAGTTTATTAAATTCCGCAGGGAGAAGTTCAAACCTTTTTTTCAGTTCACTTTTTTTGTAAGTTCTTTCTGTACGGTAAATAGAGTTTCCTATAATTTCCGGTATAATAAAACTTGCTTTGTAGTCTCTTAAAATAGAGATCAGCTGATCTTCATGATGTATTTTTTCGATGATCAGGGTATATACTTTGTCAAGCTGATAGCCTGAATGTACACTTTTAATGATTTTTTCACGGTACAGTTTCATCCTGGTTTCCTGAATGGCTTCTGCATAAGAATATGAACCGGAATAAGGATATATCCTTCCGTCTGCTTTAACTAAAACATGAGGCCCGGGCCCGACCTGCATATCTTCCGCATTCAAAGTCTTTAAATAGGAACCGGACTGATAAGAAAAGCAGAATATATCTTCATAATTCTCTATACTTTTTCCTGGAATATTAAATCCAGATCCGGCTGTTTCCTGAACATATTTTTGTGCTGCTTCTAAATAATTTTCATCCAAGACTGTAATTTTCATTAAAAATAGTAAATATGCTTAATTATTACCTCCCGCTCTGCTGGATTCTTCAAATTTAACCTGTTTGGTAGCACCTTTTACATTATTGTTCCCGAATTTATAGGTCACAGAAAGATAGATGTTTCTTGTAATTCCTTTATAATAGTATTCTACGTTATAATTGGGATAATATTCTATTCCTTTTGATCGGTTGGTATTCAGAAAATCATTGACATACAGGTTGATCAGAAGTTTTTTATCCATCAGGTTCAGTTTCATTCCTGTGTACAGGGAAGCATTGGCAAAATAAGAGGTATTCCCGTCTCTGTTGGGAAGATTGCTCCATAAACCGAGCATTAAGGTCAGGGTTTTGTCTTTATTCAGGAAGAAATTATTATCTACATTAAAGTTGGCACTGTATCCGGCCGGAGCAGAGACCGCATCCGGATCATACGATTTTGATTTGGCATAATAGCCGTTCACAAAAATATTGGATTCCAGCCACTTCAGTTTGTTGTAGTTATAGCTGATGTTGATTCCGGCCTGATCTTCATTATAAAAATTCTTGACAATACTGTATTTAAGGTTGCCTTCCACATACTGAATCCTGTCCCAGTTGTCTTTATTGTAATTATAGTATAAGGTAACATTGAAGTTATTATTCAGCACATACCCGAATTCAAAATTATCAGAAAAAGAAGGAAGCAGGTAAGGATTCCCGGTATTGTATTCAAAATCTGAAGTATAAAATTTGAAAGGATTGAGGTTTCCAAAATAAGGGCGTGAAATTCTCCTTGAATAATTCAGGGAGAATGTATGATTTTCATTGGGTTTATAGCTGATATAAGCGGTAGGGAAGAATTTTCCGTATTTGATTTTTGCAGAAGAATCATCATTCATAGAAATACCTTCTAGAGAAGTATATTCATAGCGGAGACCGGCTTTAGCATCCCATTTTTCGTTGATTTTAAGGCTGGCAGATGCATATGCAGCGTAGTTTTGTTCATTGTAAAAGAAGGTGTTGGTCTTTTTCAGATTGATGAGGTATTCATTGTTTTTAATATCAAAGAAATTAAACTCAGAATCATTTTTGATCTTAGTATATTTCAACCCTGCCTCTGTCTTAATTTTGGCAAAGTTTTTCTCCAGATCAGCCTGCCCGGAATAAATACGGTATTTACTGATTGGATTAACAAATGTTGAGCTTGTCTCTGAAGTAATGGTATTATAAAAGTTTCTGGCATTGGCATCATTCACAAGCATGTTAGCCGTAATGTTCAGCTTGCTTCCCAGAGAATCCAGTTTAAGATCATAAAAAGCGGTGGCATTATGAACATTTCTGCGGTTTTTGTTTCTGAAATTAGATTCAACATTCAGCAGCCCTTCCTCATTGAAAATGGTCGTTTTGCTTTCTCCCTGTTCCAAAGGATTACTGAAAGAATAATTATAGTTGAAACCAATCAGATTATGATCATTAATCTTGTATTCTCCTTTTGCGTTTCCGCCTTTGTATTTATAATTATTGGAACTGATGTTGTTGGTATTCCAGTAATTATCAGCTGTGGTTCCTGTCAGATAATTGTAAGAATGATTTTCCCAGTAATTATCACCTAAAGAAAGATTGGTGCTCAGGGAAAGCTTTTCCCCCTGATAATTAAATGAGGCACCGCTTCTGGTAGAGGTTGCCGGTCTTCCTCCATAATAACTTCCGGAAGTCTGAAGAGAACCGTTCCAGCCCAGGCTGGTATTTTTCTTCATGATAATATTGATCAGCCCGCTTTTCCCTTCTGCTTCATATTTTGCAGGGGGTGTGGTAATGACTTCTATTTTTAAAATATCATCGGATCTTAATGTTTTTAGGTAATTGATAAGCTCCTGACCGCTTAGGTTTAGGAGCCTGTCGTTGATCATAACAGCAACATTGCTTTTCCCTGCAATACTTATGGCATCATCAGTTGCCCTTACCATCGGGGTTTTTGCCAATGCTTCCACGGCGTCTATTCCTTGTGAAGCTACAGAATTCTCTACATTAAAAACCAGCCTGTCAACTTTTCTTTCAAACAGTTTTTTCTTTGCGGTGATCGTTACTCCTTCTATTTTCTGTTCCGGAGCAGGCACTTCTTTGAGCTGTATATCCTTTTTGGAAGTTCCTTTTACGGTAATTTTTTCACTGTTGGTTTTTACACCATCCCGGATAATTTCAAGCAGGTAGTCTCCGTCTTCTTTCAGTGGGATTTTGAACATCCCGTTTTCATCTGTAATGGCAGAAAATTTAGCGTTATTTTTAGTGATAAGCACTTCAGTTTCCGATGACGGTTTATTTTGTCCGTCGGTTACGGTTCCTTCAACGCTTTGAGCAAAAAAGAAAGAAGAGGAGGCGAGGCATGCAAGAATAATTATCTTCCGGTTCATGGTTGTTTTTTTATACATGACAATTCACGAACTGAAGATATTACATCCCTGATCTATTTTTAAAAGAGATGAGAGCATTGATGGCTGCAGAACTTTTCATGTTGGTATACGCAAAAGACGCAAAGAACTTTTCCTATTATGCTGTTTATAAGGCACAAAAAAATCAAAGATTTTTGGCAATTATCCATTAAGAAACATCTTTGCTGAGTGTAAACGCCTTAGCGTCCTAAAAACGGGTAGTAGTTAAAGATCCTGGCGCCTTAGCGTTTTCCAACTTATAAGGATTTATAAGTCATTTTTGTTTCCCACAGATCTCACAGATTTCGCAGATTTTTGTGAATGCTTTTTCTTTCCAATGAAAGTTTTATAATCTATAAAAAATCATCTTTGCTGAGTGTAAACGCCTTTGCGCCCTAAAAACGGTTAGTATTTAAAGATCCTGGCGCCGTTGCGTTTTCCAACTTATTAATACAGGCGGAAAATGCTTACTGGTCGAGTTTGATGATAGAACCTTTGTAAAATCGGGTAAGATCATAGAGTTCTCCGAAATACCGCTGTAATTCAGAGTGGGCCTCTATTTCAATCCCTTTTTTGAACTGGCCTTCTGCAAAAGAGTAGAGCGTAGGATGGTCGGTCTTTAAATAATGGGAAAGCATATTCACACTGCCTTTTTCTTCCGAAGCTATATCCGTGATAAATATTCCGTAAAGCAGAAACTGATTGAAATTTTGGGAATCCATAATGAATTCCAGATTTTGCTGGGAATAATTTTCGTAATCGGTAAGAAGCTGCTGGAAACTTGCCACCCGGTCTTTATGGGAGATTTCATAGAAGAGATCAATTCCGTTGATGAAAAGCTGTGTTTTGGTTTCTTCAATGTCGGAAGGATAAAGGCTGTTGAACCATGCAAAAATAGTGGAAAGTTCATCTTTGGTAAGGTGTTCCACAGAATCCTTTACCTTTTTCTTAATAATTTCAAGGCTTACCCGGGCATCATCCGGAAGAAATTTCATCATCTGTTCTTCCTCGCGGTCAATCTTATTGAACAAATTAATTTTGGCAATAGTAGGATTGGTTTTTATGAAAAAAAGTTCATTTGCCATATGTTATGCATAGCTTGGTTTTTTAAGGTGGTAAGCCCTTTTCCGTGAACTAAGGTAAAGATTTTTTTTTCACAATTTGATAATAATAATTAATTTGTTCTATCATAAGTGTAAATACCGTCTGAACTGTCTTTACACTCCTTATTTTTTTAGAGTTTCGTGAAGGGCAATTCTGTTTCCTTCCGAGTCTTCAAATTCAGCTACGGCAAAACCATATTTATCATCTGTTTTTTTCGGATAGAGAATTTTTCCGCCATTCTGAACGGCTTTGTCTAAAGTCTTATCAATATTATCTGTTTTGAAATAAATAATAACGCCTTCTTTGCTGGGTTTGTAAACATCTCCTTTGGCCAGAGCTCCGGTAATGCCGCTGCTTTTTTCTTCAAAAGGGAACAATGCCATTTCATAACGGTCGATAATTTCTTTTTCAAAGCTGAACCCGAAAACAGCCTTGTAAAACTGTTCAGCGCGTTGCAGATCAGTAACGGGAATTTCAAAGTAAACAACGGGATTGGATGTATTCATAGGAGTTTCTTTTGGAGCGCAGGCGTTTAATAATAACAGGAGAAATACAAAATGTAAAAGACTTTTATTCATAATAGGTGATTTCATAAGACTGTGACCATTTCTCATTTTCTCTCTCTGAAGCATCTTCGTAGTAGATTAGGTTATTATGCGGGTCAAAAATATGGGTAAACCTCCGATGGTCTTCAGTTTGTTCCACTTCAATTCTGTTTCCGTTTTCATAAGAAACAGCAGTGATGCTGGAACTTCTGCCCGTTTTGATTTTTTTGATGACCCTATTTTCGCCATCAAATTCATAAGTGTATGTATAACTGCCTCCGAAATCATAATTTTTTTCTGTGATAGTATTGGTGTGGGCCGTTAAAAGTCCGCGGTCATCGTATTTATTTTCTGAAAACTCCAATTGAGTAAGTTCCGTTTCGTCAAAATCAGGCCAGTAAACGAATCTTGCAGAGTAAATTTCCCGGTCAGATTCATCATAACCCAATGTTATTAATTCATTGAAAAAATGGATCGGTGGGTAGCCGGGAAGAAGTGCTCCATTCATATCATATCTAAATTCTTCAAGGAGATTTTTAATTTCATCCCTATACAGTCCGTTATTTTGTAAAGGAAAAACAGCCTGTTCCGGGAGACCATCTGAGATTATATTTTTGAAATTTTCTGGTGTAATCCTGGAGGTGATTTCCTTGTTATACAATTCATACAGATCATAAACATGAATATCATATCTGGAAAAGGCAAAACTCTGTAAGATCCTTTTCTTTTCATCCAAGACAAGATATTTTAGCCTCACCAGTCTTTTTTCTGCATCAAATGTTTTTTTGGTAATAGAATTTCCAGCATAAGAATAGGTAACAACAGACCATTCTTCACCGGAATCGGTAAATGATATTTCTTCCAGAGCCTGATTTTGTGCATTGAACTGTTTGGTAAAAAGAGTGATCCCGTCTTTAATAAAGCTGACCAGTTTTCCTGTAGAATTATAGGTGATAAAGGTACTCCCCATCTTTTTTTCCTCCAGAAAATTGCCGTTCAGATCATAAGTCTCTTTTTTGTTGAGGTTTCCTGATGGATCCGTAAAATGATAGACAATCGTATCAGGCATATTTTTTCCCAGACGGTGAAGTTCCCTGACTTGCATACCCTCTTTTCCATATCTTTTTTCGATACTTGTCAGAACACCTTTCCTGTATAATTTCTTTTCTGACATCTGTCCTTCCGGGGTGTAGAGGGTTTCTTCACGAATAGTATCCGATACATATTCTTTCACCGATTTTACTTTTCCATGAAGATGGTCCATTAACTGATATTTTTTCGTGTGAATAAAGATACACAAAGTGAGAAACAAAAAAATAGACAAATCAGATTCTGTCTATTTTTTATTGGCCTTAAAATTAAATAAGATAAAATGCTTCAGAAATTGGGGTGCTCCCATTGTAATTATTTTTTATATTGTTTGGAATCATCTTACCGGAATAAATGCCCATTGCTCTGCCCAGTCACCGGTTGAAGCCTGGAAAATTTTAATTAATGATCCGTTTTCTGTTGATGCCCCAAATAAATCAAGTGACATGGTGGATATATGTTTTGGATTTAAGGTGAAGTACCCGTTTTCCAGACGGTTGATTTTCCATTTCTGATTATCCCCGCCATTCTTTTTCTGAAGAATAACAGCTGTTCCGTCAGTTTTTCCTAAGCCATTTACATCCAGAACAGAGTCGGGAGTATTCTGGGCATGCAGATAGAAATAACCGTCTCCCGCAGCTTCCAGTTTCCATCTTTGATTGGGCTGGCCGTTTGCGGTATGCACAATGATTGGGGTTCCGTCCTGCTGGCTGTTTTGATTGACATCCATACATTTGTTAAGGTCCAGTCTTGTACGAACTTCATAAATCTGTCCGTGTTGCATGGTTTCAGAACTGAAAGAAAAAGGGTTACAGGAGAAAAGACGATTAATCAGGGCTTTATCCTGCGGGATTTCCGGAAAATCCATCGGAATAATTCCATATCGGGATTTAGGTTTGTTATACAGATAATTAAAAAAAAGACGGTTGACAATTTCTGCAATGCCTCTTGGTCCTTCATAAAATATATTACCGCTGGTTCCACTGGTAAAATTAATGAAAAGACTGTCCGGAAGTGATGATGAAGCTTTTTCCAGGACAGGTTTTACAGCCTTTATGAATTTATCTTCTATATCATCTTTCCAGTCATCATACCTGTCCTGAACATACAAGGCGATGCCGTGATTGCTGAATTCTTTGGTGCTGTCATGCGGCCATTGGTCATAAAGGTCAATTCCTATGTCAGCCCGGTCTCCCAGTCCAAACCGACGGAGGAGCACTATTTTTCCCTTTACTTCACTCAATGCGGGTATTCGGTTTTCTGTGTAGAAAAGGCCCGGGAAATGTCCTATATTGACAGATCCGGTCAGATCATCATAGAATTTGTTTTTGTCTTTACTGCTGTCGGGGTCACTTTCATTTTTGATGGACATCAGTATGGTTTCTCCCGGGTTTTCTGAAAGAAATTTCTGACATTCATTCATAATGGTTCCGCTGAAACTGATATCCATATCTGCAATCCCATGATACACCCAGAGCACATGATCCTTGTCTGCCCGCGTTCCGCGTTTTAAACGGATGTCCAGAAATCGTATACCTGCATTTAACTGTTCAGAGATGTTCAGGGACTGGCATTTGGTAAGGTAGCTTGAATCCCAGGCCGGATAAGTTCCGCTGTCATGAGTTCCGGGAATAGTAAGATCAGTAATTTTCAGATGATTGGGAAGATAGCTCATCCAGTTTTGTGAAAATGTTTTCATTTTTGTATAATTAGTTTTCCTACTCTTATGGCTTTTCGGAATCTGCCCCGTTTGATAGGTGGTTTCTGGTCTCCATCTTATTTTTCCGATGTTATTTTTTAATGATTTTATAACTTCCGGAATCTGTGGTGATAAGATAAGCTCCGTCGGGAAGTGCGGTAATGTCTATCTCATTGTCACCTTTTACCACTTCTGTGGACTTCACAAGCTTTCCTGATTGATCATAAACAGAAACTTTATTGTTTTTTTCCACATTCAGATGGAAAATTCCTGAGGTAGGATTAGGGTATATTGCCGTTTTGTCTTTAATCTTATTTTCGGCTGTTCCCAGTGTGGATGTTTTTGTCCAGGTAAAGGCATCAAGGCACATATAAACATAGCCTCCGGTAGACTGCAGCTGGAGCTCGTCAATGAGAGTGTTGCTGTTGTTCTGGTTATTCAGGGTGGAAAGATCAATCAGGGTAAAACCGTTGTAGACACCAGTTGATCCTGTTGTTCCGTTGAAAGTAGTGTTGAATCCCGATGTTTTGGTGGTGGTAAATTTAGTGACACCTCCTAGTTTTCCTGTAATGATCAATGTTCCTGATGAATTAGATTGATTCAGCTGGGTATTGCTTAAAAACACCCAAAACTTCGATACGGTAAATCTGGAAGTGCTCTTAACGCTGAAGGAAGGAGAGTTGATATTGGTGGTTCCCGTATTATCAATATAAACATTATCATTCGCGGTTCCGTTCCATCCTGTGCCCGGATAATTGGACTGAATTCTAAAAGTACCTGCTTGTGAAACAATGTTAAAAGTATACCCGTTATTGATAAAGCTTGTGCTGCCATTAATTGCATTCTCAAAAGTCATTGTGCTTGTCTGTGCACTGATGCCTGCAATACTGCTTAAGAAAACAAGGATTGCAAAAAAGAAAATTTTTTTCATGATATAGATTTTTAGATAGGACTGTTTTTTATTATTCTTACAAAATATGAGTGCTCATACTTCCCATGTAATGAATACTCCAAAGTAACAGTGAAAAAAAAGGCAAAAACAGCGTATTACAGGCTGAATTGAAAAACAGGTAGAAATACGCGGTTTTCAATTCCGGGATTATTCTACTTTTGAAAACAGAGACAGAAGATTTGAAATAACAGTCATATTCCTTATTTAAAAGAGATGGAAAGCAAAGAGCTGTAAATGATTGAAAATTGTAAAATTTCATAAGTATTGAGCTATGCATCAGATCTTTATTTTGTAAAATATGCTGAGGTTAATACTCAATATTCTGAACGAATTGTGTAACTTTAAAAAAATCTAAACTATGAAAGAACCCGTATTACATGTACCGTTAAAAGACGCCAGAAGATGGATAAGCAACTGGCAGAAGCAGGAAAAAATTAAAGGCACCCAGATCATTTCTCACCTTCTTCCATCTATTGATGTATATGAAATCTTTAAGATTGAAAACGGAACCGAACGGTTTCGCGGCTATAATGCCATTACCGATGAGGGTGAGTATAAATTTCTGATGGTAGGCGTTGATCCGGATGGGAATGATATGGTAGATCCTGATCGCAGATGGTATATTTATGATATGACCACTCCTTGTCCTTCTGCATGTTCTGCTAATAAATGGTGGGAAGAAACAATTTAAAATAGCGGGATCATTGTATCAATGGATTGAAATACCATCGTTAATTGGAAAAGGTATTCTGCTGATTAACCTGACCGTATATACCATAGGCTTTTCCGGTTCCGGGAAGGCCTATAGATTTTTTATGGGCTATTTAATCTGGATATCAATATGTGAAGCTGTATTTTACATACTGAGCTATCAGAAAATCAATAATCTGTTTTTCTCTCATTATTATCTGATAGGCCAATTCCTACTGCTGGGACTGTTCTTTCGTGAGATTCTGACGGAACGGTATCAGAAGAAAACTGCACAGTTTTTTTTAATGATTATTCCCACCGTCCTGATTTTGCAATACATTGCAGATCCGGCAAAATATTACATTTTCAATCTGTTTGAAATTTTTGTTACCTCTTACGCCATCATTATTCTGGGATTGTTTCACTTATATAATATACTGGATGGCGAAAAAAAATATAATTATATGGTTTTGGGGCTCATTATGTATCTGATCAGCAGTACAGTGCTGTTTTTATCAGGGAATCTGTACGTGGTTATGGATAGAAATGTGCATAAAGAGATCTGGGTAATCAATGCAGTGATGTTTATTGTGTACCAGATTTTTATTCTGATCGAGTATTTTTCCTTCCACAGAAAAAGAGTATAATTATTTTGAAGATTTTATACCATGAATGACAATACCATTATTTCCACGATAGTCTACACTTTTCTGGCATTCACCTTACTGGCTGTCGCACTGATTATTTTCTACTATTTCTCCAATAAAAAGATCACCAAAAATCTTCTTCAGAAGAAAGAAATGGAAATCAGGTATGAAAAAGATCTTACCCATGCCATGATCAGTTCACAGGAAAAAGAAAGACTGAGAATAGCTCAGGATCTGCATGATGATATCAGCTCAAAACTAAGTGTGGTTTCTCTGAATGTTCATCTGCTGGATTGCGAATATTTAACAAAAGAGGAATATACCGAGCTTAAGGATAAAATAATAAACCTGATTAATATAACCGCAGAAAGTGCCCGGCAGATTTCGCATGACCTGCTTCCTCCCATATTGGAAAAATTCGGACTGCACGCGGCCATAGATGCCCTGTGTTCAGAAATCAATCTTTCAAAAACAGTGCAGGTTTCCTATACCAGCAATTTATATTTTGCAAAGGCTGAAAGTGAAAAAAATTTACATATCTTTAGAATAATCCAGGAACTTACCAACAACTCCATAAAGCATGGCGAAAGCACTCATATCCGGATTATATTTGAAGGAAGAGACGGAAAAAATGTTTGCAGGTATGAAGATAACGGTAAAGGTTTTGACCCGGATGACGATACCCTAAAAGGCGGTCTGGGACTGAGAAATATAAGAAGCAGAATAGAGCTCATCAATGGTACCCTGAAAATAGAAAGTAAAAAAGACAAGGGAACTACGGTAGAATTTACATTTTAATTGATAATCAGAATAAGATGAAAGAAAACTTAATCCGGGTGATCATTGTAGATGACGAAGCCCTGTTCCGCCAGGGAATTTCCTTTTTAATACAAAGAGAAAAAGATATGGTGCTTTCCGGAGATTTCAGCAATGGCAAAGAGATTCTTGATGCTCTTGCTGTTCTTGAAGAGCTGCCACATGTAATTCTGATGGATCTTAATATGCCGGAAGTAAACGGAGTAGAAGCAACCAAACAGATCCATACAAAATATCCTCAGGTAAAAATAATTGCACTGACCAGTTACAATACCAAATCTTTTATCATCAATATGATCCAGTCGGGAGCCTGTTCTTTTCTTAAAAAAAATTCCAGCCCGGCAGAATTGGTCAAAGCGGTGAGGGAAGTGTATGAGAAAGGCTTTTATTATAATGGGGAAGTTATGGAAGCGCTGCATCAGAATATAACGGATTCCAGTAAAAAAGTCTCCAGTATTTTTGATGCCAATCATATCTCAAAAAGAGAAAAAGAGGTGCTGGAGCTTATTTGCAGGCAGTACAGTACTTCGGAAATTGCAGATAAATTATTCTTAAGTTCGAGGACAGTTGAAGGCCACCGCAATAACCTTCTCCTGAAAACCGGGGCAAAAAATACGGCAGGCCTTGTAGTGTATGCCATAGAAAGTAAAATTGTGGATACCCATTATCTGAAAGATAATTTTGAGTAGGATTTAGGAAGGCTGGAAGTTATGGTCTACTTATTCAGCATAAATAAAAAATGACAGCAGGGTGTTCTGCTGTCATCTTGTTTACTTCTGTTCTAAAGTCTGTATGGCATGTTCTATATGCTTTTTGTCTTCAAAATAACGGATTTTGAGATATTCAAATTTTTTATCGTCTTTAAGTGATGCTTTTAACGTTGATATCAGGAATGAGTAGTTGGTGAAAACGGTAGGTGTTTTCAGAAGGGCATCCATCCATTTCCACATTTGCTTTTCACCTATTTCTTTTTCTATAGCCGCCAGAAGAATAGGAGTAGATTCGTAAGCATATTCAATATAATCATCATCGGATGGTTTTGTTTTGATAGTGCTTAAAGGCATTGGAGTAAAATCCTTAATATTTTTAAGTTTATCCTTTATCTTTTTGTCATATACCTCTTTACCCAGAATATCTTTGGCTACTTTTAGAGAAAGGAATTCCGAAAATCCTTCTGAGATAATTCCGCCAAGCTCAGAGTTGAATTGTTTATAAGTTCCGAAATAGTAATGAGCCAGTTCATGAGCAATAAAAGGCTTGAACCAGTTCTGGGTTTTAGGATCAAAAAGGCTTTTAAGTCCATTATCTCCCCAGCCTATATTCATGATGGTTGGGTAAGATACGAACAGCCATCCGTTGTCGCGGGAAGTAGGGGTAGTTTCTACAAAAGTCACCGGCCCCCCAAAAGGAGTTTCCAGGTTTTCAGCATAATAATTTTTATAGGTATTAATCATTTCGCTGAATTGTTTAATCTGTTCCTGCGTAAGTTGAGGATTCAGGATATAGGTATTGGCGATATTGGAGTAATCATAATTTCCAAGGAAGACCGCCAGCTCATAGGGTACATCACTTTTGAAACGGTAATTTTTAGCCTTTACAGGGGGATTTCCGTTGACATACAGAGTGGAGCAGTCGCTGCAGGTAAATTCAATATCATATCGCACTTCTTCATATTTTTTGTCCTTGGCCATATCAAATAAAATAGGATACCAGGCGCCCTGGTTACCTTCGGCTCTCAGAGAATTATAGTTGAAGGCGATATTTCCTCTCCAGTCATCTTTAGTATAATTTTCAATAGTATCTTTGGCAATAGGAAACTTGCCGGTATACTTCAATTGTACAGATTGAGGCAGAAATTTTTCTTTTTTGTTTTTCGGAAAATAGTAGGCAAGTGACTCGCCTGTTGAAGTACTGTCAACAGTACTTTTTTCATAAGCTAGTACAAAATCATTGGGCTTTTTACTTTTAAAGTGTAATATATTCATCCCGGAATTGAGGCGGATGACATAATCTTCAATACGGGGAATATCACTTAAAGTAAGATCACAGTCAAAAGTTCCTTCTTTTATGGAAATAGTGACTTTGCCAGTAAGCAAAGGACTTTTTTCTTGGGCTATGGCTTGTAATGAAAATAATAAAATAATGAAAAACGAGAATGTAATTTTAATGTCTGGTTTTCTGAACATTGATTGCATATGGTATTTAGTTTCTTTCAGCAATTTCTGAGAAATGCTGTCTGATAAAGATATTATTTAAGCCGTGATCCTCCAAATTTTTTGAAATAACTAATAGAATTTTTAATGATTTTCAGGTAACTGATGTTCCGGAGTGTATTTTTTAATGATAGAATCAATCCAAAAACCGATGATAATAAAAGCAAGACTGGAAACCGGAAAGCTGAAGATAGAACCCAAAATAATCTGCCCGTCATTGCTAAAATCCGTAAAAAGGCCCCAGTAAATATAAAAACCCAGAGAGTGCACAATCCAGTAAAAGAGGAACATAATAAGGAATAATTCTTTTTTCGTAATCGTGAATATGTTTCTTGCCAGATTCTTTACATAATAGAAAGTCATGATCAGAGCACTGATAAAAACGAATGACAGCAATATCAAACCACCCGGTCCCTCTTGATGATCTCCAAATAGCGAGATCAGTAATTCAACAGCAAAGGCGACAGGAATAACCGATACAATAGCTGCAAAGCCTGTACAGGCCAGTAAAAGGGAAATAAGAGTACAGGTGGCTCCTATTTTTACAGGTAAATGCTTTTGAAAATAGCTTTTCCAGCTGATCCATTTTGAATTTTTGATACTTAGAGACTGTTTAAATTTTATATTTCTTCAAGTCTGCAAAAAAATTAATGCAAAGTTGATGAATAATTCCGCTTTATTTGAAGTGGGCAAAGTGAAACGACTTTGTCGCTGATGAAGAGGTATGCTTATCCACATGCTTCGACGAATCAACGAAGTTGATTCTATCCTTTGCTCTCTAAATAATCCCTGAAGTATGGGTAAGCAGATGGTGAATCGTAATTTTATCTCCGGAAGGATAATCTTTAATCTATTTTGAAACCGGATCATTAACACTCAGTTTTCCCTGTTGCTCCAGCATAAGGATAGCCACCGCAGCAAACTGTTTGGTCATTGAGCCGATCTGGAAGACCTGTTCCGGAGTCATATCTGAATTCAGTTCCAGATTGGCTTTCCCGAAGGCCTTCCGGTATAGGGTTTTCTCGCCTTTAGCCACCATAAATACGCCACCAGGCTCATTTTTATTACTAAAACCAGTGAGAATAATACGATCAATTCTGGCTTCCATATTTTTAGATCCGGAAGATTTTTTTTTGTGTAAAATACAGCTGATGGGTAAGTAAGAATAAAATAATGATTCTGAGTTTCATAGTGATGATATTAGTTTAGCTTCTTTTTATCTTAGAATACTATTTTTCTGCTGAGACCAGAAGCATCATTGGGCGGCGGAGTTCATCTTTCATTTCAGGGATTTCTTTCAGCATTTCATGGCTTGGTTCTGGTTCTACAATTTCTTTGATTCTAAAGCCGTGTTTTAGCAGGGTATTCAGGTAAGAGGTTAAAGTTCTGTGGTATTTGGTGACATTTTCGCCGAGAAATGTTGTGCTCCTTTTTCCTTCCATGAAATATCGGTCGACAGGCCAGCTTATTTTTTCGCCATTTTTGTCATAAGTCCAATCCTGGCCTCCTTCCGAGGTAAACACAGGATGTTCCACTGAGAATATAAAATGTCCTTCGGCAGTCAACCATCGGTAAACATTCTGAATGACCGTATCCAGAGATTCCACATAATGCAGAGTTAATGAGCTCAATATAATATCGAATTTTTCTGAAGGATACTCCAGATCTTCCAGAGCTTTCCTTTCATATTGAATACCTTCAAGGCTGTTGACTTCTTTCGCCTTGGCAAGCATTTTTTCTGAAAGATCAATTCCAATGACAGATTTTGCTCCATTTTCAACAGCATAGCGGCAGTGCCATCCGAATCCGCAGCCAAGATCAAGAACATTTTTATCCTTAAAATCCGGTAACATATTTTTCAGGGCATGCCATTCCCCGGCTCCTTGCAGCCCGATTTGAGAGCGGAGCATTTTATCATACTGCTCAAAAAATGAAGGTTCGTCGTACTTATTTTCTTTCATATAGGATAAGTTGTTTTTCTAAGAGATTTGTTTCATTAAAAACGAAAATAATCCATGAAATAGTCTTTCTGATTTCCTGTTACAATTCCTGTAAGCGCTTTTGAATATAAAAAATCCTTTAAAAAAATAAAGGATCTGTATAATATATTCACGGCCGGCAGCTTATTTCCGATTTTCGCGCATGGCACGGATTAATCTTTCATTTCGTTGGTCTGCTCTTTCATTATTTAAGGATAAAACAGCCCAGATCGCTGCGGGAAGCCAGCCTATCAATGTAATCTGAAGAATCAGGCAGACAATTCCTGTAATGATTTTTCCACGAACCATAAAGGATAGAAAGGGGAGAAGAATAGCTAATAACATGGCTTCTGATTTTAATATTATGAATACGAAAGTTAGTTATATTTTAAAAAATAGGAGTGGCTTTTGCTTGGAAAATATTATTTGGTGAAGAGATTAGGTATGACTGCTTCTCTGTATCCCATTTTTCATTTTTCGGGAGGTAATTATAAAAAAATAGATGCAGGAATAAAACCTACACCTATCTTTTATTATTTAAATAATCCGGAATTTTATAGTGAATCAATTAATTCCTTCATGGTCTTATCCGTTTTCATCAGTTCTCCATAAGGAATCTGATGATTGAGATACGTGAAAAACAGATTCGTAACCCAGGGATTTTCAATTTCATGAATGCAGTAAGAAGCAATCAGTTCAAAATCTTCAGAAATATAGGCCGGAAGATCAGATGAGTTGGCTGTTCTGAAAGTGAATAAAAAGATTTCCTTTCTGATTTCGTCAACCTGATCCCTTAAAGCTTCCTTCATTTCCTTTTCCTCCACGACCTGGTAAGCCTGCATCCACAATGATGAAAATTCAGGCTCATCTCTGTTGTTTAAAATTTCGTCAATGCTTTCGGAAGTAATCTTATTAAGAGTGATTTTTAAAGTCTTTATAAAAATCTCTCCAAGAGTATTAAGTACCTGCTTCATAATTGTCTATTTTTTATCCAAATGCTCTTTTCAGTAAACTTTCCACCTTAGGCTCGCTTCCTCTGAAGTCTTTATACAGCTCCATAGGATCTTTTGTTCCTCCGGAAGAAAGCAGGATTTTATATTTTGCTGCGGTTTCAGGATTAAAAATTCCGGTTTCCTTAAAATATTGGAAAGCATCGGCATCCAGTACTTCAGCCCATTTGTAAGAATAATACCCTGCAGAATATCCGCCCTGGAAAATATGCGAGAAGCTTGGGCTCATGGCTGTTTCAGGATTAATCGGATAAAGGGTAGCAGGTTTAGTATACTTATCTTCAAACTCTTTTATACTTTCATTCTCCAGCTCTTTCACTTTGGTATGATAATTCATATCCAGCAGCCCGAAACCGATCTGTCTGAGCGTCTGGTAACCTTCCATGAAGTTTTTAGACAATTCAATTTTTTCAATCTTTTCATCAGGAAGTACTTCTCCTGTCTGATAATGTTTTGCGAATGTTTTTAAGAATTCAGGTTCAAAGCAGAAGTTCTCCAAAAACTGGGAAGGAAGTTCTACAAAGTCCCATTTTACGGAAGTTCCGGAAAGACTTGGGTATTGAGTATCAGCCATCATGCCATGAAGTGCGTGTCCGAATTCATGGAAAAGAGTGGTTACTTCCTGGAAGGTCAGTAAGCTAGGTGTATCTTTTGTCGGTTTGCTGAAATTACATACAATAGAAATGTGCGGACGGGAGTTTTCACCGTTTTGTTGATACTGGCTTTTATAGCTGGTCATCCATGCTCCGGCTCTTTTACCTTTTCTTGGGAAATAATCAACATATAACAATGCTTTGTACTCAGATTCTATCTTACCGGTACTGGAAACAGCTATAATTTCTTTTACCTCATACACTTTCACATCCTCGTGATATTTCGGAATATCATTTCTTTCTTCAAAGCTAAGCCCGAAAAGTTTTCCTGCCAGTCCGAACACGGCGTCCTGTACCTGATCCAGTGGGAAGTAAGGTTTTAGTTCTTCGTCATCCAGATCAAATTTGGCTTTACGGAGCTTCTCGGCATAGAACGTATGATCATAGTTTTGCATTTCTTCAATTCCGTCAGCTTTTGCCAGAGATTTCAGTTCTTCGATTTCCTGGTCAGCATAAGGCTTTGCTTTGGTTAAAAGTTCATTTAAAAAATCAAAAACCTTAACCGGAGATTTAGCCATTCTTTCTTCAAGAACATAATCCGCATAATTTTTATATCCTAAAAGCTCAGCTTTCTGCTGCTTTAAAGTAAGAAGCTCTTTAATCAGATTCTGGTTGTCAAACTCATCACCATTGAAAGATTTTTTACCGTTGGCCAGAGCCAGTTCCTTTCTCAGATCACGGTTTTCGGCATACGTCATAAACGGAATATAGCTTGGGTACTGCAAGGTAACCACCCAGCCTTCAAGATTTCTTTCTTTAGCTTCTTCAGCAAACTGTTCAATGATGGCTTGCGGAATTCCAGCCAGTTCTTTTTTATCGGTGATATGTTTAAAATAAGCATTTGTAGAAGCCAGTACGTTTTGTCCATATTGAAGGGACTTTAAAGACAGATCCATGCTGATTTTCTTTAATTTTTCTTTGTCTTCCTCATTCAACAGGGCTCCGCTTCTTACAAACCCTTTGTAGGTTTCATTTAAAAGCATTTCCTGTTCACCGTTAAGTTGGTATTTTTCCTTCTCATCATATACTTTTTTGATTTTGCTGAAAAGGGCCTCATTCTGAGAAATTTTAGAAGAATATTCCGTCAGGATGGGAGAAACTTCCTGGGCGATCTGCTGGATCTCATCACTGGTTTCCGCAGAATTTAAATTAAAAAATATATTCGAAACCACATCCAGCTGTTCACCGGAATAGGCGAGGGCTTCAATAACATTTTCAAAAGTTGGTGCTTCTGGATTATTGACAATGGCATCAATTTCCTGCTCAGATCGTTTAATCAGTTCGTTAAAAGCCGGAAGGTAATCCTCATTTTTGATTTCATTGAAAGGGGCTGCGTGATATGGCGTATTAAAAGTTTCTGTTAAAATATTCATTTTTCAATTTTATTTAAGGTAAAAATAATGATTCATCCCTGAATCAAAGCTGAAAATGGTCAAAAATAATGCCTTGATGTCAGGATATGACAAAAATACTTTAACTTTAATAATCTTGTCATATGGAAAGCTGCAGAGAAAACAGAATGACTAATTTTGGTGACAGGATTTACCATTTCAACTCAAAATAAACTTAAAAATAGATAAACTATGAAAACAATCTTAAAAATTCTTGGCACAATCATTCTGCTTCTTGTCGTATATGGTATCATTGCGATATTAACATTCAGCAAAGATTATCATTTCGAAAAAGCTGTAACCATTAATGCTCCAATAGAAAAAGTATGGCAGCATGTAGGCTCTCTGAAAAGCTATAACACATGGGATCCTTTTTCTAAAGAAATCAAAAATATCAAGATCACATATTCCGGAGAAGGTGACAAAATGGGAGATTCTTATCATTGGATAGGAGAGGGAAGTGAAGGAGAACAGTCTGTTACTGAAATAGTGCCCAATCAAAAACTGGTGACAAAACTTCACTTTATCAAACCATTCAATGGTAATGCCAAAGCAGCATTTGTTTTAACTCCTGAAGGAAGCGGAACCAAAGTAACCTGGATGATAGACAATGAACTGAATCCGGTAATGAAGATCATGAAGCCTCTGATGAACATGAATATGGAAAAAATGTTTAATCAGGGGCTTGGAGATTTGAAGAAACAGGCAGAACAATAATTAATAATACTAAAAAAAGAGGCTATAAAAAGTCTCTTTTTTTATTGCAACTCAAAATAGAAGTGTTATTACTATTGTTTTTTGTCAAAACTGAACGTCCCGGATAACGGACCTCTTTTCCAACTTCCCGTAGTGTGGGTTTGTTTCAGGTATCCGGTAAAATGAAAATTATTTTTGGTATTCATATCAAATTTACCGTCGGAATTCACATATCCGTCTATGATCTCTGTTGTATTAGCGGGAGGAAATTCCAGTTTGCCATCCATGGTTCCTTCTTTTGATATTGTAAAAGAAATGTTGCCGTTTTCATCTCCGCTGAACGTTCCTGCATATTCACCCTTAAACGCTGAATTTACCTGTCTGACGGATTCTTCATCAGAAACACATGAGCTTAATGGCAGTATAAAAATCAAAGCCCATATGATTAAACCTATCTTCATTTTTTTTTAGGCTAAAATATAACATTTACGGATAATGCGGGGAGAATTAGATTTTTTAGATGAAAAAATGGGTTCTGTTAAAATAATAGGTTGTCCTGATCAGAATGGCTTAATTTTTTCAGGAAAAAAATATACCTTTATGTAAAGATTAGATGTATGGAGAAGACTGTATTTGAAAAAAGTGATATCCGAAACTATGTTAAGACTGTTATTGCAGAGAAAATAGAAAAACTTAAAAACTTCATCGAATTTACGCTGGAAGCAAGCCGTGACATTAAAAAAACGCCCAAATATGACAGTATGAGGGAAGAAATGCAAGAGGAGATCTACCAGATGCAGCGCCAGTTAGGTGCTTTGAATGATCTGAAAAGAAATATGGCAAAAGTGCTGAACAATGCTACGGAAAGAGTACAACTCGGCTCTCTTGTGATTACCAATAAAGCCCGTTTTTATATTTCTGTTTCTTTAGGTGAATTCTTTTTTGAAGGAGATCGTTTTTATGCCATTTCTCCCGAAAGTCCTATGGCCCGAAAAATGATGGGAATGAAATCAGGAGATGCTTTTACTCTGAATAATATCCACCAGGAGATTATTGAAGTACTTTAGGGATCTCATTACAAATATATTGAAAGAAATTTGTGGATTTGAAATATTTTAGTACCTTGCATTGCAAAATACTAAAGCTGTGATATTTGAAAAGTTAAGAACAAATCGATTCAATCAGTGGATCATCATACATTTAAGATACCTCGTAGGATTTGCTTTTCTACCCTCAGGGCTGGTGAAACTGATGGGAGAGAGATTTACCCGTATTTCTACAGATCATCCCATCGGGTATTTTTTTGAAGCATTATATCAATCAGGTTTTTATTGGAATTTTTTAGGACTCACACAGGTGGCAGCAGGAATTTTACTGATGACACAGCGCTTTGCATTATTGGGGGCACTCATGTTCATGGCAATCCTGAGTAATATATGGGTCATTACGATAAGCCTCTCTTTTACCGGAACCTGGATGATTACTTCTCTGATGATGATTGCCGTACTGGCATTGATTATATGGGATAAACATAAACTGATGCCTTTATTCAGCTACAATCAGTCATCTTCTGTGAAAGCCTTTCCGGATCCGGACAAAAGCTGGGTAATGACGGGAATGATTTATATTTTCAGTTTTGTAACCCTTTATCTGCTTGGGCCCGTCGGTGAAAATATCTACATGAAGGGGATTTCTGCAGCTTTGGGGATTTTGATGGTGGGTACCTTTGTAATAACCGGGTATAAAGCATACAAAAACCCGGATCTTTTTTTGAAAAATCAGATGTAAATAAATGCGGTGCGTTTGCGTTCATGTTGTAAATTTGCAGCATGAATAAAGCAGAAATTTTAAAAGAAATCATAGAGCACAGAAGAAGTATATTTCCGAAAGATTATACCGATGCTGAAATTTCTCAGGAACTGATTGATGAAATTCTCAGCTCAGCAGCATTTGCTCCCAATCATAAACGGACGAAACCGTGGAGATTTAAAGTTTTCAGAGGCGAAGACAAAGCAAAGCTAGCTTCCGAAATGCAGGCTATTTATAAGGCAACACAGCCTGAACAGCTTTTCCTGGAGAAAAAATATAACGATATAGGATTTAAAATCAATAAAGCAGATGCGGTAGTATCCATTGTCGTTAATTTTAGCGGAATGGTTCCTGAATGGGAAGAAATTGCAGCTACCTCAATGGCTGTACAAAATATGTATCTTACCTGTACAGCCAATGAAATAGGGTGCTATTGGAGTTCACCCAAAATTGTAGACCATCTGAAAGAATCCCTGACTATTGAAGAAAACCAGAAATGTCTTGGACTTTTCTACTTGGGGAAACTTAATTAAATGAATTATACCTGTGAAATTAATCCTGTAATCACGGCTTTTTAATTACCTGGTAAGCAGGGTTAATTTCATTGGTCATATCCAGAATAATATCATAGGTTCCGGGTTCTGTTATTTTGATATTATTCCCATATTTTACCAGATGGTTGGCTTCATTGATGCCCAGTTCCATCGCCCATTCATTATTGGCCCGAAATTTTAGGTCACCTGGTTTTAATATGACATTTCTGGCTTCCAGAATATTTTTATTTTCGGAACTGGGTGCTAATTTTACATCTGGTCCGTTCCACCCATTTGGAGTGGAGGCTCCTACTGCTCCCCATAGAAAAGAACTGCTTATTTTTTTAGCTTCCCTCATCAGTTTTCCGTTTTTGGTTATTTTTAAAGAGCTTATTTCTCCATTTTTGCCCGCTTCAAATTCAAAATAAATTTTATCATTTTCATAATTGATAACGTAAAACTTTTTTTCATTTTCCGGAAAGAAGGTATCTCCGGAGCTGTCTTTAGAATCAAAATAACTTGTTAATCCGTCGTTTGCAGAAATATAGATATTCCTGTCTGCTGACTGGTATAATCCCTTTATCCGGTTTTGCTGTTCAGGACTGATTTTTACATTTTTAGGAAGATGATAAGGATGGTTGTTCAGTAAAGAGATGATTCCTTTGTATACTTCCGGAACACCACCATCGAAAATATTGCTTAATATGATAACAGAAATATCATCCTGAGGAATTCTTGAAAAGAAAGATAGAAAGCCAGGCCCCGCACCACCATGTCCGATCACCGTTTTCCCTTGTATTGATTCAACGGTCCATCCATATCCATAGCCGTAATTATGGAAAGGGGACTGCGCCTTTTCCAAAGTTTCCTTATCCAGTATTTTAAAATTCTTAAGTCCTTCTTCATATTTGTAAAGATCCTCTACTGTAGAATACATGGCGCCCGCAGCGTGAGGGTGGTCATAATCATAATTTACCCCTTCTCTGGAATTGTTTTTGGATAAAAAATCATAGCCTGTTGCTTTGTTTTTATCTTTTAAATCTTTAAATCCAAAACCTGTACTGGTCATGCTTAAAGGATTTAGAATATATTTTTTTACAGCCTGTTGGTAAGACATTCCTGCCGTTTTGTTGATGATGTATCCTAATAAGTAATAATTGGAATTGCTGTAACTCCATTTGCTGCCGGGAGAAAAATCTAAAGGCTGGCCCGCTATATAGTTCAGAAATGTTTCTTCATCTTTGGTCTGCTCAGAATTGGTATTGTTCTGAATGCCGGAAGTATGGGTAAGTAATTGTTCAATGGTAATGCTGTCTCCTTTTGGAAATTTTGGAAAATATTTGGATAGTTTATCCTGCAGAGATAATTTTCCCTGTTTTTCCAGCAATAAAACAACGGTAGCTGTGAATGATTTGGTGGTAGAGTAGATCCGGTAAATAGTCTGATTAGTATTCTTTTCTTTGGTCTGGAAATTTTTGATGCCATAACTTTTCTCAAAAAGTATTTTTCCCTTTTCTGCCACAAGAACACTTCCGTTAAAACGGCCGAGATGCTCATAAGAGCTGATAAGCTTGTCAATTTTTTCTTCTCTGGATTGGCTGTACAGATTTTTACAACCAAAGATGGCTACCATAAGGAGGAGTAAGTTTTTCATTAAACGTAACGTTTTTGTTAAAATATTTAAAAATGCTTTGAACGGAAACATGAAAAAGAAAAAGTAATACCAGAACTAACTCCGGAAATCACAGAAATTTTTCATAAACAAACTGTCTGACCGTTTAATACTATAACAATTTAAGATTTTATCTTGTTACATCAGAAAAATTATTTATCTTTGCACTCTTAAATATTTAACTGGGACGAGTTCCCGTAAAATTCACAACATTATGTCAGTAAAAATCAGATTACAAAGACACGGTAAAAAAGGTAAGCCTTTCTTCCACATCGTGGTTGCAGATTCTAGAGCTAGAAGAGATGGTAGATTCATCGAGAAACTAGGAACTTACAACCCAATTACTAACCCTGCAACTATCGATTTGAACGTTGATGCTGCTGTAAAGTGGTTAAACAACGGTGCACAGCCAACTGATACTGCAAGAGCAATCCTTTCTTACAAAGGTGCCCTTTACAAAAAACACCTACAAGGTGGTGTAGCTAAAGGTGCTTTTGACGAAGCTGAAGCTGAAAAAAGATTCAATGCTTGGGTAGAAGCTAAAGATGCAAAAGTACAAGGTAAAGTAGAAGGTTTATCTAAAGCTCAGGCAGACGCTAAGAAAGCTGCTTTAGAAGCTGAAGCTAAAGTAAACGAAGCTAGAATCGCTGCTGCTGCACAGGCTGAAGCTGATGCTAAGGCTGCTGAAGAAGCTGCTAACGCACCTGCTGAAGAAGTTGCTGAAGCTACAGAAGGAGAAGCTCCTGCTGCTGAAACTGAAGAAAACACTGAAGCTTAAAAAGTACCGCCGTATGCGTAAAGAAGACTGCTATTTATTAGGTAAGATCACACGCAGACACGGACTTGCGGGCAACGTTATCCTTAAATTGGATACCGATCAACCCGAGCTTTACAATAAATTGGAATCAATATTCGTTGAAATCAACGGATTATTGGTTCCTTTTTTTATTGAAAGATCATCCTGGAGCAAAAACGATGCTCTGAATATTTTCCTTAAAAATTCCACAGAAGCCATTGTAGATCAGGTGTTAGGTAAAAGTGTTTATCTGCCGCTTGCTACACTGCCTAAGCTTTCAGGAAAACAATTCTATTACCACGAAATCATTGGTTTCGATATTCTGGACCAGAATAATAATAACTGCGGAGTGATAAGATCTGTTAATGATCAGACTGCACAGAACTACTTTATCACCAATTTAGACGGAAAAGAAGTAGTAATTCCAATTATCAAAGACTGGATCATGGAAGTCAACAGAGAAGAAAGATTCATTAAAACTGAACTTCCTGAAGGACTTATCGATGTCTTTTTAGTGCCTTCCAAAAAGGACGAATAATTTAATTTTTCAAAAAATAGACCTGAAACTTTCCTGCTTTCAGGTTGTTCACTAAAAAATATTTCCCTGAGGCTGTTTTTACAATGGATGTGATAACCATTTTGGTATTGTCTTCCTTGGTAGAGATGGTCTTATTTTTGATTTTCAGATCGTAATAATACATGTAGACCGGAGAATAACCAAAGCTGGCTACATAATGATTGCCACGGCTGAACCATACATTTCCGGTAACAATTCTATCTTTTTGATTGAAAAATGTAGAATCCACATGCTGTTTGCTGATTTCACGGGTAAACCTGTTTTCTCTGTGAACCAGTGTCATTTTCGGTCGTAATTTCCCGTAAAGAGAATCTCTGTAGCCGACATCCCTCATTTCAAATGCAGCCCGCGATTCTTCCAGAAAATTAGGCATAATATAAAAAGGATTTTCAGAATCAGAATTGCAGAGATAGGAAACGGATGAGGAAGGGTAGTTCATCATTCCCGGACTGGCTTCATCATCGATGTAACGGATTTCTTTGATCCTGCTTAAAATATTATCCTGCAGCTGTTTCTGCTCCACGGCGATCTTTTGCAATACCGCGGAATCTTTTTCATTTTCTCCCAAATGCAAAAGGTGTTCATATTTATCCTGAACATCATCAAGATTATAAATGGGGAAAATTTCTTTCAGAGTATAATTGGGGGCCAGATATTTTCTGTTATTCACATAAAGATCTGCATGATCCCCCACAAATGCGAAATTATTGATCTTCGGAATATTTTTCCATTTTTCAAAAATGACTGGTTTACCGTTTTTGATGATGAAGAGCTGGCAGAGATCATTGGATGCGTAATCCAGCCCTGGATAATTGTAGATGAAAAAATAATCATCCTTTTGCTGATAAAAACAATTACTGCTCTGTGAAAGAGGAAGTTCCATTACCTTTTCCGCATAAATGGCAGGCTCTGAAAATTTTGGAAATTCCGGTATTTCAGGGTGTTTGTCCTCCTCAATATCTGTTTTCGGGGAATAACAGGACTGAAGCACCAATAGTGAAAATAAGAGGATAATCCGGGTTTTCATAAGGTTGTTTTGATTAAAGATACAGTTTTATTCGCTCAGATATCTCTGAAGGCGACCGATCTGTTCGTACATTTTGTTGAAAAATATCTTCCTGTCGCGGTTCCCGGAGGTATTCAGGGATTTTGAATTTTTAATCTGATGTTCAAAATAATTCAGGGTTTCGTTACAGGTTTTGGCATCATTAATAAGAATATACCCAAACATGTTGGTAGGAATAGCAAAAAGGGACTGCTGCGGATGGTGGAAAAAAATATCGTTGGAAAGGTGCATCAGCTCATTTTCATACAGGTGAAATTTGGGGTTGTTTTCCGTTTTCTGTTCGATATATTCTATCAGTTCCTTCAGTTCCTCCAAAATAATATTGGCTTCTTTCTTTTGTAAAAGTCCGGTATCGGAATAAAATGAAATCTGCTGCAGAATGCTGGAAACCGTCATATCATTCCACAGTTCCACAACGTTTTGTGTTTCATACTTTTTCTTCAATTCCTGGGTGTCTGCTTCAAAATAAGGCGGTGAAAACTGAAGGAAAGGAACGAAGACCTGCTTGGCATTCAGGAGATTCATCCATACATATACTTTGAACCGGGAAAGCAGTGTATCGGAAAGGGTGTAAAAAAAGGGAATATCCTTCGCCGAATAGTAAATGGTAATCCCGTCTGAAAGCGGTAAATTCTCAAAAACGCTGAGATTATTCTGAAAAAATGACTGCAAATCTTCCGTTTCAGTCACTGCTGATGTTTTTTGTACCAGAATCTGATGATCGGATGTCATAAACTGATCCAGAGAAATCTGATAGTATTTTGCGAGTTCCAGAGCCTCTTCAAAGCTGAATTTTGCTTTTAATGAAGTTCTTCTGTGGGCTGCATCATAACTTACATTGAGGATATTAGCAATTTCATCATTCAGCGATTTGTCACCGATTTTCCTACGAATTTCCCTGAGTAAAAGTTCCTGGTGCATGTTTTTGTGATTTTCACAAATGTAGGCATTTATTTTAATTTTTTTTCGCATTCGGATTGGTGTTTTTCACAGATAATTTTGAAACATCATTTTAAAACAATCAGCGATGAAAAATATAATCTTAGGAGCATTTTTACTTTTTTTTAGTTTGGGCAAAGCTCAGCTGGGAAATGATAAAGGCTGGAAAATTGTAGCCGTAATCCTCAGTACCAGAATAGAAGGAACTTCATTAGGAGACAAGACCTTTTTATCGGTAGGAATGAAATTACCGTCCGAAAATGCCAAGAACTATTACAGCCTGAGAGGGCACTTTAACTGGTGGGACGAGAGAAAGCTGCTGATCATTCCGGAATTCGATTATTTCCGGAAGATAAAAGCGTTTGGTGATGAAGATCTCGTGACCAGCCTATATGCGGGAGCAGGAGTTTCTCCTTATACTGCGTCACCCAAATTCGGAGTAACATTCTGCCATTTCTTTACCGGAGAACTGGGCTATAATTTCGAGTACAATACGTATAAACACTTTCCTATTAAAGGATTCAGGTATTCCTTTGGGTTCAACATTGTTTTTTAACCACATGATCATGAAAACAAAGATAAAATTCAAAAAAACGAGTTCCGCGTTTTACCCGGAGCTGCGTGAAGAGGTAAAGGTACTGCTTACAGAAGAGACTGTTGATAAAGCGAAGCAGCTAATAATTGTAAAATTCTTGTTCTATTCTGTGGCTTTTATCCTGCTGTATCTCAATCTTTTTAATCCTTATATGGAAAATAAGAGGTACGCCGTTGTTATTAACTATATATTATTAGGGTTGTCAGGGATACTTCTTGCATTCAATTGTTCTCATGACTGTGTACATAATACATTTTCAAAGTATAAAAAGCTGAACCAGATTATTTATTATATCACCTTTAATCTGCAGGGAGTTAATGCGAGACTGTGGAAAAAAAGACATATTGCCTCACATCATGTGTTTCCGAATGTAGATGGTTGTGACACAGATATTGATGACAATATATTCATCCGGCTTTCTGCTAATCAGCCCAGAAGTAAGCTTCATCAATACCAGCATTTATACGCTACTTTATTGTATTGTCTGTATACCTTACACTGGATCCTGATTAAAGATTTTATTTATCTGGGGAAAAAAGACCTGGCCAATCTGAGAAATCAAAGCCATTCCTGGATGTCTGTTGCAGAAGTCATTATCCTGAAGCTGGCTTATTTCAGCTACATGTTGGTAATTCCTGCTTTTTTTACTCATATTCCGGTAGTGACAATCATTTTGTCTTTTATCATCATGCACCTGACGATTTCCCTGTTTTTTGTGCTCACCCTGATTATTTCCCACCTGAGCCTTGAAACAGACTTTCCGGAAGCAGATGAAAACGGTTATCTACCCTATGATTATTATGAACATCAGTTAGCCGTCTCTCTGGATTATCACCCTACAAACAGACTGGCCAACTGGATTTTCGGAGGATTTAATTCCCATGCCGCCCATCATCTTTTTCCCGGTCTTCCGCATACAGTGTATACGATTATCACTCCCGCTATTAAAAAAGCAGCAGTGAGAAATCAGCTTCCTTATCATGAAAAAAGCATCTTTTATGCGGTAATTTCTCATTATGAATATCTGAAAAAATTAAGCCGGTAGTTTTGAATAAAAAATATAAATCAAAAAGAATATGAAAACAATATTTTTAATAACAGGACTTTTTTTGAGTGTTCTGGTTTCAGCTCAGAACAGTTTAAGCAGGGAAAGAACAAGTTTCGCCGCTTTAACTCCATTAAATAAAATTGATAAAGTAAACGGTATTGCTTTAGGGTTAGGAGGTGTTCTGGATAAAAACAATACCAGAAAAATTAATGGTATCAATCTGGAACCGATTCCTCTGGGACCTGTTGTATGGATGTTTTACGATCCTGCGAAAAACAGGAAAGAGCAGCCTGAGCTTATTGTCAACGGCCTTACGGTTTCCGGTTGCGGATACGGAAGTATAGTGAACCACAACGGGGTTTCTGTTTCAGTTTATAATTATGGAAACACGATGAACGGAATTATTGTAACAGGACTGGGCACTTACATCGATAAAGGAAAGGGGGTGATGCTGTCCGGGTTTTATAATTATGAAAAAGACTTTAAAGGAGTAACGATTGCTCCGGTAAACAACGCTGAACTATTTAAAGGATTTCAGGCCGGAATCTACAATAAAACAGAAGAAATGACAGGAGTACAGATCGGGCTGGTCAATGTTTCCAGGAAAATGAAAGGCCTTCAGTTGGGACTATGGAATAAAAACGGAAAAAGAAGTTTACCAATCATTAATTTTTAAAACCATGAAAACAATACCTTATATTTTAATTGCCATAAGACTGCTCCTTGCTCCGGTGATTCTTTTCTTAGCCTATTCTGCAGGTGAAAAAGCCCGATTTATAATTTTGATAATGATGTATGCAGGACTGCTCACGGACATTTTTGATGGGATTATTGCCCGGAAAGCAGGGGTTTCTTCCGAAAAACTCCGGAGAATGGACAGTCAGACCGATTTGATATTCTGGCTTTCACTGGGCTTTGCTGCCTATTTCCTGAATCCCGGACTCATTAAAGACGAATGGCAGGGAATTCTTCTGATCTTTGTGATGGAAGCACTTTGCTATATCGTAAGCATCTGGAAATTCGGAAAGGAAACCTGTACCCATGCGTTCTTATCAAAAATGTGGGGAGTGAGTCTGCTGATCGCTTTTACCTATTTAATAGGATTCCAACAGACCGGCTGGGCATTTTATCTTACAGTGGGATTGGGCTTTATCTCTCATATAGATGTGATCCTGATTGTCGTGCTGCTCCCGAAATGGCAGTATGACGTACCCAGCTCTTACCATGCATGGAGAATCCGGAACGGAAAACAGAGAAAAAAGACCATCTTCTTTAATTGATCCATATCGTTTTCTTTTAAATAATTGATGAATCATACAGCGTAATCGTTACTTTACGCTGTTTTTTGTAACTTGATCGGGAATTAATTTCCTTATAAACCCTCAATCAATAAAGGAAAATTGAAAGAGATCATGAATCTGCCGAATAAAATAATATTTTTGTAAGATACCCTGAAGGAGCAATGAAAGTAAAATATTGGATACTGTTATGGATTGTATGGACTACCGTAGTGAATGCACAGGCACATACGGCTGAAAAAAGTATCTTAGGAAAACAATCAGCCTATCAGGAACTGGAAGAAAAATTCTTTAACACAAATCCTCAGGCTGCCCTGGAATCTGCCAAAGAACAAGGAGATAAAAAGCAGATGGCCCTGGCGCATATAGGCATTGCCACCCTGAATAATTATACAGGAAAACATGCCGAAGCAGCCAGAACTTTCAGACATTACTTATATGAGGCAGATAATATGAATGAGGGCGAACGTGATCTTCTCAAACTTAGCCTTGCAGATGCCTATATACAGACTAATAAAATGGATTCTGCTTATACACTGATACAGGAGGGTTTGCAGGCTTCCCAAAAGAATGAAAATAAGTACAGCTATCATCAGTATCTGGGTTTATTGGGCCTTTATCATGTACAGCTAAAAAAATACAGACCTGCCATAGATAACCTGATACAATGCAGAAAATTCTTCTTTATTCCGGAAAATTCGACTAAGAGAAATCAAAACTATACCCTTTTAAATTTAGGGAAATCCTATGCAGGGCTTCAGGAAAAAGAGAAAGCGATAGAATGTTTTGTCAGAATAGATTCTATGGTTCTTAAGACGGATTATATTTATCCTGAGCTAAAAGAAGTATATACTTATCTTATCAATTATTATAAAGAAAATGGGGACAAGGAGAAGCAATGGTATTATGTAGACCGTTTTATGAAAATTGACCGTATTCTGGATGCTCAATTCCTGGATATATCCCGTGAGCTTCCCGGAAAATATGATGTCCCTGAACTGCAGCAGGAAGAAGAAGCCGCTGCCAATGATTTTAAAAACAGGAAGAACCTTTTTTATATTGTTCTCAGTCTTTTAGTGATCTCCCATTTATTATTTATGAATTTTTATTTCAGGTATAAAAAAACGGGAAAGAAATACAGGAAAATTGCACAGGATCTTCTTCAGTCTGTTCATAAAAATAAAAGAAGCTGGGAACCGAAAAGTGAAACGATGTCAGAGGATTTTTCAGAACAGAACAAAGAAACTGAAGATCATAAAACAGCCAAAACCGTTTCAGAGGATATCGCCCAGGCTGTATTAAAAGAACTTGAAATTTTCGAAGATAAAGAACAGTTTTTAAATAAAGGAATTACCCTGGGAAGTCTCGCCAAAAAAGTAAAGACCAATTCCAGATATTTATCAGAAATCATCAATACCTATAAAGGAAAGAATTTTGCTACGTATCTTAATGATCTTCGTATTGATTATGCGATTAACAGATTGGCCAATGATAAGAAATTCCGTTCTTATAAAATTCCTTTTATTGCCGAAGAACTAGGATATAATAATGAACAGGCCTTCACTTTAGCCTTCAAAAAACGAACCGGAACCCCACTTTCTATTTATCTGAAGGAGATTGAAAATATTAATTCGATTTAACTTTAATTTATTTGTTATCAGTGTTTTATCATTTATAGATTCATGATTTTATCCCTATAAATTTATGAATCTATAAACCATCTGCTTGCATAATCATCTTACTTTACTGCATCTTTGTTTCAGTTAAAGACACAACATCTGCATTTTGAAGAGGTACCATTCAAAATTGAAAATGTTCAATCTTTGATCGTAAAAAATCAAATCAAAAAGTTAATGTGACGAAAAAAATCGAACGAAAGTAATGACATAATTGTTTAAAGATTGATATGCAGACACTAATCATTTAAGGATTTTAAACCAGTAAAAACAAGAACCATTCAATCCCATTAATGCATTTTAAATGTGGAAATGAAGTGTAATAGCAAAACGGGATCATGGTTTGAACATTAATCTGAATTTTAAAAACTAATAACCATTTATTATTAAAAACTACTCCATGAAAACTCAGACTAATTTATTTAAAGTGATGTGGCTTCAGATTAATGAAGGTTTTTATAACAGTTCAGACCGGTATTAAAGTGAAATTAAATTCGAAAATCAAAAAAGACTAACAGATAAAAAGGCGATTTTCCTGAACTGAAAGTTTAAATACTTCTTAAATGATTTTTTTAAAGACAGCGCAATCATCAAATTGCGCTGTTTTTTTGTAACTTTGCAGTCATTAATTTTTATACAAAAATTTATCATCAACAAATGAAAAAGCAGACGATTAAAGAAATCCTACAGGATTACAAGAAAGTATTACATCATGACATTACAGTTTACGGATGGGTAAGAGCATTCCGTTCTAATCGCTTTATTGCCCTAAATGATGGTTCTACGATTAATAATTTGCAGATTGTTGTTGATTTTGAAAGCTTTGACGAGGAGCTTATCAAAAAGATCAGTACAGCTTCATCTCTTAAAGTTGTAGGAGAAGTGGTAGAAAGTCAGGGAGCCGGGCAGACTGTGGAAATTATTGCTAAAAAGATCATTATTTTAGGAGATAACTTTACAGAAGAATTGCAGAATACTATTTTGCAGCCAAAAAAGCACAGTCTGGAAAAGCTTCGTGAGCAGGCGCATTTAAGATTCAGAACCAATGTATTTGGAGCCGTTTTCAGAATCCGTCACGCGGTAAGTTTCGCAGTACACTCATTCTTTAACAAAAACCAGTTCTTCTATATCAACACTCCGGTTATTACAGGAGCAGATGCTGAAGGAGCAGGAGAAATGTTCGGAGTGACCAACTTCGATCTTAACAATATGCCAAGAACTGAAGAAGGTGAAATTGATTTCTCACAGGATTTCTTCGGTAAAAAAACCAACTTAACGGTTTCCGGACAGCTTGAAGGAGAAACTGCCGCAATGGGATTGGGAAGAATTTATACCTTCGGGCCTACTTTCCGTGCAGAAAACTCGAACACGACAAGACACCTTGCGGAATTCTGGATGATTGAGCCTGAAGTGGCTTTCAACAACCTTGAAGATAACATTGATCTGGCAGAAGACTTCCTGAAATACGTGATTCAGTATGTTCTTGACAACTGCAAAGACGATCTTGAATTCCTTGACAAGCGTTTTGAAGAAGAACAAAAATCAAAACCGGAAAAAGAAAGAGCGAAAGAAGGACTGATAGAAAAACTTGAGAATGTAATTACCAAGCGTTTCAAGCGTGTAAGCTATACAGAAGCTATTGAGATCCTGTTGAACTCTAAAGAAAATAAAAAAGGAAAATTTGTGTATCCTGTTGAACAATGGGGAACAGATCTTCAGTCTGAGCATGAAAGATATCTGGTAGAAAAACACTTTGAGTGCCCGGTAGTATTATTCGATTATCCGAAGGAAATCAAAGCATTCTACATGAAACTGAATGATGATAACAAGACCGTTGCTGCAATGGATGTCCTTTTTCCGGGAATCGGAGAAATCATCGGAGGTTCCGAAAGAGAGGCCAGATTAGACGTACTAAAACAGAAAATGGCAGATATGCACGTGGATGAGCACGAACTTTGGTGGTATCTTGATACCCGTAAATTCGGTTCTGTGCCACATGCCGGGTTTGGATTAGGATTGGAAAGACTTATTCTTTTCGTAACAGGAATGACGAATATCAGAGACGTAATTCCTTTTCCAAGAACGCCGAAGAACGCTGAGTTCTAGACGAATAAAAAAAGCCTTAATGTAAATGGACTGCCCCCAAAAAGTTAGACACTTTTTAGGGGCATTTTTTTATGTATAGAAAAGAAAAATTTAGCGTTGCTTTCAAATTAGAATGTATTAATCTTCACAAAAACTCTTATCGTTCGATTGA
>Ga0308157_10000513_pt1 | contig 125030 bp, 133 predicted proteins | sample PhyBR1_FD_201035 | JGI IMG/M metagenome (GOLD analysis project Ga0308157, IMG submission 201035) | Phyllosphere microbial communities from UC Gill Tract Community Farm, Albany, California, United States - DLSLB.R1 | ecosystem: Host-associated > Plants > Phyllosphere > Unclassified | place... | reverse complement strand
TATATTTTTCTTTTTTATGGGCTCTTTCACATCGAGCCTTCTAATGGAATTGGTAGTCCGCAAAAAAGAGAATATTGTGCATCTTGTTCCTGCCTGCATTGAGATTGCGATTTTATTTTTTATTGCTTTCTTCGGAGACGGTCTAGTTGCCTCCTTTCCAAATTTAATTTCTTTCACTCTGCTTTTTGCAATGGGAATGCAGAATTCTTTTGTTACAAGAATTTCAAATTCTGTTGTCCGGACAACTCATTTAACGGGGCTTTTTACCGATTTGGGCATTGAGCTGTCCCAGCTTTTCTTTTACAGGAAACAGCAAAATAAAAAGACTGAGCTTTTCTCTTCAATTAAGCTGCGAATTATAATTATCAGCTTTTTTTTTATTGGGGGCATTGCAGGAGGCGTTTTTTATTCAAAAATAGGGCTACGGGTATTGTTTCTCGGAGGTTTTGTATTGTTTGCCGGTTTAATTTATGGTAGCATGAAACTAAATGTAATCTTATTGAAACGGAAATTAAATAGAAAATTATAGTATGGATTATGAGTTATGAGTTATTTAAAAAATTTACACATCTAAAATAATAACAAGTAAAGACGTGTTAATTTATAATTTTAATTCAATATATTCGCATAATGAATTTGTTGGTATAGCTAAAATTCGGACTGGTTGGGAAGGGATTGACTGGTAAATTTGGCAGAATGGATCATTTCAGGATAGGGAATAGGTTTGTGCTATGGAATCATAATGTTGGGATAAATTATAGAATAAATAATTTGATCTTTATCATATCCCCACTTTTTACAGTAAAGGATGAAGAAAGATCTATATGTAAAAAGAAATAATTTTAAAGTTTAGATATGGAGAATCAATTTCTAATTCAAAAAGCTGCTTTCGCAGATGCAGATAAAGTAGCATATCTGATAATCTCACTGCTTGAAGAATTAAACATGACCCTAAAGCAGAAGTTCGAGTTCGATTTTGAGCAGTATACGAAACTGGCTGAAAAATCATTAGGGAATGAAAATATTTTTAATGCATTTTTAGCTTATGATGCACAAGATCCATCTGATCCAATAGGCATAATCACTTTAGCTTCGTCCTAGGCAATTTATAATTTGGGTGAATTCGGAACAATTACGGAATTTTATGTTGTACCGGAATATCGTTCTAAAGGTCTGGGAGCCGTTCTCATAGAAGAGGCTAAGAAATTCTGCACTGCAAAGAAATGGAAGAAGCTCGAAGTCGGTGCCCCTGCAGAAAAAAATTGGCCTCGGACTATTGCATTTTACGAGAATAATGGATTTAATAAAAAAGGCCCCAAACTAAGGCTTGATATATGAGTTTGAAATGCAGAATGAAAATTCGGATAGATTAGAGTTATTTCTTTCTCCTTTGCAGGAATCAATAAATACTTCTATCATAAATTATTTGAGAATTAGCCATTTTTTTTGCGTCAGTAAAGCAACACATGATAATTGGAGATTGGGTTCTGTCGCATCTGTGAAGAACTTTTATGTTTAGAATTTTAAACGCACCGGAAAATGAGTACTAAAGGTTATCGCTATCCAAAGGCTATTATTCTGCAGGCAGTTTGTTTCAAGCTTTACTTTAAGCTATCGTAATGTTGAAGAACAGAACCAGATTCAATATAAATAGAAACTCTATTAAAACTTACCAAAATGGAATATAAATATTATATCAGCAGCCACAACGGCATTGAAACGCTCTATAGAATTAAAGAAGGGAGAATTGGAGATTCTGCAGGCACTTTGGAATCTTTTCAAAGTGGAGGGTGGAGCAATGATTTGAACTCAATAAAATCTTTTATGAACAAGTATGCTGCCGGCTGGCTTGATGAAAACGATGCTATGGATTATAGCATCGCCATAGGAGCATTAAGAAAAAAAATAGACGAAGCCAGAAGTTTTGCAGCTGAAAAGCATGGAAACCAAAAATATGGTAAATTCCCGTATGAGGTGCACTTGATAAATGTAATAAATGTATTGATAAGCAATGGCATATTGCCTGATACTGAAATAAATATTGATTTATGGAGCAGCGCATGGCTGCATGATGTACTGGAAGATACAGATACAGCCAGAGATGAAATAATTGATAGGTTTGGGATTAATATTTTTGAAATAGTTTGGTCCCTAACCGATGGCAAAGGTGAAAATAGAAAAGAAAAGAAACAGGTAATGTATGAAAGATTAATCCTAAATCAGAATGCAATTATCATCAAACTAGCTGATAGGATCGCAAATCTGCAATTCAGCATCATTAATAATAATCAGGAAAAAATTAAACTTTATGCTGATGAAAATGAAGATTTAAACAGATATTTAGCCAATAGGATTACTGAAAGAAAAGGGTTGGCCCTATTGGATTATCTCAATGGCCTAATTGACAAAATGAAATTATAATAGATTAGTTCCATGAAAACTTCGGATGCTGGTACACATGAGAGGCTGGTCACCAAATCATGTGATGGGCAAAAGTCTAAAGTAGCGAGTAATGCAAGCATAAAGGCAAAAGCGAATGGATTGGCAATAAATTGATTTTTGGCATTTCTGATGATAATGGAAAAGCAAAAGTTCAGTTTACGCAAGAAGGAAGGTCTAGTTCCCGAATATGAATGCTATCAAGTTTGCGATGATGCTTGGACAAGCTACATACAGGGCAGTTTGCAGAGTTTGATAACAACATAGCAAGGCAAACCCAGTGCCGAATTAATTGAAAAAAGGGGTCTTGGAATTGCAACTAAAAAGTGGAGACTTTTTAGTTGCAATTCCAAATCCCTAATTGTCATAATAGTGGAGAAACAATGCGAGTTGGAAGAATTACTAAAAGAGGGAATGTTTATCTCAAATATATTCTAATAGAGGTATCATGGATGTCAATCAGATACGATCCATCATTACTGCTGACATACAAATCAGCGGTAAGAATAATGGACAGTAATAAAGCCATTATAAAAGTTGCACATAAGTTGCTTAACCGAATTCGTTTCGTCCTGAAAAACAAAGAAAAATATCAATTAATGTGATATTATCATACATAACTATTAAACCTTTATGCGGGTCAACGCTGGAGGCCGTCTGTGACGCTGTGTAAATAGCTGTTCACTTTTTTGAGTTTGCGTCCCGCATCTATAAACATAAGAACAAACTTGTGACGTTCTATTAGAACTGTTCACTAATAGAAGATTGGTTTATGGAATTAAAAATCGTGTTGAAATGATGGAAAACCTTTCAGGTTCACCACATTCCAACACGATTATAATAAATATTGCCTTTTTTTAAAGAAAAACAATAAAAAATTAGCCTAAGACTTGTTTTTCAACATAGGAGACGGCTTCTTAACTTTTAATTGCAAAAAAGGTATCCACTCAGTGGTATTAACTATCAAAAATAGCTGCTATAAGAATCTCATAGATAGAATATCAATAGTAATGAATATTCTCATGAATCAAATGACTAGCGGTAACTTGCAATACTTGGCAAAATTTTTTATTTTTGAACAAAGTTGAATTTATGAAAAAGATAAGAAAACATATTGGTGCTAATAATAATTCACGAAGAAAAGTGTTTTTATCATCTAAGGAAGACACTGTTTTATTAGACTCTGCAAAAATAGCTTCATCTAAAGCTGTTAGAAGTTCAATAGCTTTGGGAATAACCTTTCAAGTTATACGTGATCATGAAGTAATCGCAATTAATCCCGATAAGACGATAAAAGTAATAAGAAAAATATCAAAACCTACTATTGACATATCATCTTTAAAAAAAGGAATGATTTTAGAAAGAAAGTAATATGTCTCAAACAAGATTAAGAATATTTGCAGGCCCAAACGGCTCAGGAAAAAGCACCCTGTTTGATTCTTTTTCAAAAAAATACAATTCGGGAGTGTTTCTTAACGCTGATTTAATTGAAAAAGAATTAGCAAGTAACGGATTTATTGATTTAACTGAATATAATTTAAATTTAACGCAAGCTGATTTAGACGAATTTTTAAAAACAGAAAGAGCAGTTTCGTTAATAAAAAAATCTATTGAAGATAATCATAAAATAGATTTTTCTTTAAAAGAAAATGATAGTTGATGGAGATAAGGAAACTCACAGTTATGAGGGCGCCCTAATAAGTGCTTTTTTAAGACATCATTTGCAGGAAAGCAGAATTGATTTTTGCTTTGAAACAGTAATGAGCCATCCTTCAAAAATTGAAGAGATAAAGGAAGCGAAACAAAAGGGCTATAAAACATATTTATATTTTATTTGTATTGATGATCCAGAAGTAAATGTTTCTCGAGTTGAAAATAGAGTAAGCAAAGGAGGACACAATGTTGCTCTAGAAAAAATTTCCAGTAGATATTATAATACATTGAGTAATCTGCTTCCCATGATTGAAAATGTGGATAAATGTTATCTATTTGATAATTCAAGTGAAGAATATAAATTGATTGCAAAAATTTCAGAAAATAAGTTATCATTGGTGAACTGCAGATTGGAACTAGATTGCGGTATTTCTAATCACTATCTAATTTTGGTTTTTTAAATACCATTTGCTACGAAATAAATTTTAGATTTCCTTTATTTGATTGGTTAACTTTTTTTTTAATCTGTGAAAGTATATTAAATCGTTTTGTTTTTTTTCTTTCGTGTAAAGCACATTTTTGTTGTTTCATTTTATAATTTGAAACCTTTTTTTTTCAAATCAGCTAAGTACTTTCCTTAAATTTACAAACACATCCAAACATTATTTTATAAGGCTGTTTCTCTCTATTACAAATAGCAATGAGATGAATTACATAGGATTATTGCTACATAAAGTAACTTGGATTTTTTGTATAATTTATAAAGTCAATATTATGAACAAAAAAAACTTTTTATTAGTACTGCTTGTGATGTTGGGCCTTCCGGGCTTTGGTAATGCACAAACAAAGAAAAAACCAAACATTATTATGCTGATTTCAGACGATACTGGTTATGGTGATTTGGGTGTATATGGTGGTGGAAAGAGCCGCGGTATGCCAACACCTAATTTAGATAAAATGGCTAAGGAAGGTATGCAGTTTTGGGAATTTTATGGACAACCCAGCTGTACACCGGGACGGGCTGCGATGATTACCGGCCGTAACCCTAACCGCAGCGGTATGACAACTGTTGCCTTCCAGGGACAGGGAGGCGGGCTTCCCAAAGCGGAATGGACATTGGCTTCTGTACTGAAACAGGCCAATTACAAAACGTATTTCTCCGGAAAATGGCATTTAGGGGAGGATGATTATGCTATGCCGATAGCACATGGATTTGACAAAATGCAGAACGTAGTGCTGTATCATTTAAATGCCTATACCTACGCATTTAAATCTTGGAATCGCGATATGTCACCGGTAATGCTTGCTTTTTTTCAGAAAGTTACTACCGGCATTCTAGAAGGTGAAGCTGGAGGTAAAGCAAGAGAAGTGTCCAAAGTGACCGAAGAGAATATTGCAGAGCTGGATATGATGATGACCGATAATGTTCTTAAGCAATTAGATACTTATGCAAGAGGTGGAGACCCATTTTTTATGTGCGTGAATTTTGCCAAGAACCATCAGCCTAACCTGCCTTCGAAAGAGTTTGAAGGTAAATCTCCTGCCGGAAGCAAATACGGCGACTGTGTGATGGAAATGGACCATAATGTCGGGCGTGTGATGGATGAAATCAAAAAGCTTGGCATTGCAGAGAATACTATCGTAATTTATACTGTTGATAATGGGGCGTGGCAGGATGTGCACCCGGATGCAGGTTACACTCCTTTTAGAGGATCTAAAGGTACAGACAGAGAAGGCGGAAGCCGCGTTCCTGCACTTGCCTGGTGGCCTGGTCAAATTGAGGCTGGAAGCTACAGTCATGATATTGTAGGGGGGCTGGATTTAATGGCCACTTTTGCAAACCTTGCAGGAGTTACGCTTCCTAAAAATGATCGTGAAGGACAGCCCATCATTTTTGACAGTATGGATATGGCTAATGTATTGTTTCAAAAAGGAACACCACTTCGTGACCGTTGGTTTTATTTTACAGAATCTGAACTTGCTCCAGGAGCTGTAAGGGTAGGTCACTTTAAAGCTGTATTCAATACACGTGGTGATAATGGTGCTCAGGCAGGAAGCGACGCGCCAGGCCAACAGCTTGGATGGAGAGGTGATGAGACTTATATAGCCACGGTTCCGGCCATTTATGATCTTTGGCAGGATCCTCAGGAGCGCTACGATTTGTTCATGAACAGTTTTACCGAAAAAACATGGACACTTCCTATATTTAATAAGGCAACACAGGATTTAATACAATCTTACGTTCAATATCCCCCAAGACCATTACAGGGAGAAACCTATACCGGAGAAATGGGAATTACCAGATTCAGAAATATTCAGGAAGCGAAAAAACTTATGGATCAAAAAGGGATTAAGTTGCCAAACGAGATCAAGAAGTAAAGGTTTTGAGAGAACATTTTTTTTACTATAGATAAATAAAAGAACAGGTTAAATGCTACCGTCTGGACACATCTCTAAAGAGTATCCAGCCTTGCATGACTAAATTGAATTTTTGCAGGCCAATCTAAAAGGTTGTGATGCCTGGATTTCTTTCTGAGAGATAACCTTTCCATCCTCCTAATCTAGCAATAGCCCATATATATCGTTTCAAATCGGACGATTTATATGGGTTTTTTAGTTTTTCGGTTTTGCCTTCTAATTGTGTGATTTGCAATTCTAAACATTCTATTTCTTCTTCTGAAAAACAGCTTCTGGGTTCGGATTCTTCTTCGTTGGCATAGGCTATTTGCATAATAAAGAGCTTGATAATAGTCTCCAGCATCAAAAGACATAATTTGCGAACTGCTTTACCTTGGGATAATTCGCTGGCTTCTATATTGAACCCCTCTTTCTTCAAAATTCTAAATACTTCTTCGATAGTCCACCTGTAGGTATACCATTCGATACAAAGTAATGCAGTTTGTAGATCTTCAACTTTCTTTGTTGTTAGTAATCTCCAAAGTATTGGATTTTCAATATTTTTCCTGCTTCTTTTGCTTCAATAGCGTAAAGATTGATTTTATTGGGAAGATGTTTGCCTGAATATTGATGTTTGCCTATTGTTATTTCTGAAAAGCGTACTTCTATAGTAGCTTTTCTTTTTTGGATCTTTCTCCTTTTATCTCCTTCTAGTTCAATTGTGCAGCTTCCTTGAAATGGCTGTGAACTAAGATGATCGAAAAGTTTTATTTTATTATCAAGCAATCGATTAAATCGCGATCTAATCTATAAATGAGTTTTACTATCGGGTACAAGGCAAAATTGTTCAAAAATTAGTAATGTTTCGAACTTATACTTTTAAGTGTTTGTATAATAGAGTTTTATTTTGGCGCCTAAAATAGATGCACCTATTCTGCACCCAATCAGTACCAAAGCTTAGAAACGTTAGAATTGACAAAGTTAGCCGAATTTTTTTGGGCACAAAAGATATCAAGTCTTAGAGCTTTACACTACGATTCTGCCACAAAATTTGAAATGTTTCATTAAACATAAATTGGCCTTATTTTTTTGTGGCACAAATAGTATCAAGTCCAATTGATGTAATGAATTTCAATGTGCATCTTTTTTTTTCATTAGTTTTACCCAGTCTCGATTTTCTGCTGCTTTGGGAGCGCCCCCGAAATTATTTTTCAGCAGTTCCCTGATTTGGAATTGTGTTTTATTGCGTGTGGCGTTTTTCCACTCATTGAAATCATAAATGCGGATCCGGTCTGAATTGGTATTTACTATAAAAGAAATCCGCAGTATCGAGTATTTGTATTTCTTTATTTCTTCCAATATGCTGCGGCTGGGAACCGCAATGAGAATTGTCTCCCAATCCAGGTAGTCTTTGGGCGTGTCCTCCCTTTCAAGGAGTCCGAGAGATGCAAACAGCGCCGTTATTTTCTGGTCGTTTAATCGGTTGATTTTTTTATCTATGGCCGATAGGGCATTATTCAGGGCCGTTTTTTCAATTCCTTCGCTGCTCATTATTGGCTGTAATTTTAAATAAAATTACTTCAAAATGTCGCAGTTTGCCGCGCTTGGGCCATTAGAATGATTCTAAATTTTGTAAGATTCGTAATAAGGGGGATTTAATCATTAAGTTAGCTTATGATTTCAGCCTGCAAATGGGTTGTATTTTTTTATTGGCAATTAATTTACTCAATAGTTTTTATGTATAGTTTAAATACGCAATTGGCCCGGTTTAAATATGCACCTGATGCCGCAAAAATATTGGTAAATATTAAGTGGTTCCGATTGGATGGGGATTCACAGGCAGATTATTTTTCCCAAATGGAACTTGACGCGTTTTTAAATTTTATTGAGTGCAATAAGGCCAATTTTCCCGGTTCCCAGTTTATTGAAGAAGCTAAAGCCGAAAAACCGCCTATTCCTTTACTCGGGGAATTATCTAAAACGGCGATGCCCTTATATCTTATTTTGTCCAGAAAAGAGCATAAGAATTGGCAGGATGATATTTACAATGCCATGGCGATTGCGCTTATGGATGAGAATTATAATACTATTATTGGTTATGATCTGGATTTTGATGTTATAGGGAAAATCGAAATTTACAAACAGGTAAAATAAAGGCAAAAGCCGAATAAATGCATCTTCAATATTCTAAATAATATCCAAAGGCTTTTTTTAGTGGAAGGCTTGCTATAAATTCAGCGCCTTTATCTTTCTCTGCATCGGCAGCAGTGATTGTGCTGTCTAAATCACGAGATCCAATTTTGCAGAGATTAGATCGGGCATTTCCGCAAAGGAAAGAGCTTTAAAATCTTGGGGAAAACTTCGGGGCAGATTTGAAGTACCACTGCAGGTGTATAATATAATGAAATTAAATTCCTACATTGATTTTATATAATTCCCATTTTTGATATGGAAATTATGTAAATTTTCTGCTCGGCCTTGGTTTCTAAAATCCTATGGGCTACCTTGAGTTGCAATAACCCTGTAAGGGATATAATCCAAATTTTTACTAATTCAGAAAAGGCTTATAGCGGCACGACGTGCCGCGGATTCTTTCACTTGAATCTTCTGCCTCGCTAACAACTGCATATTATGCCCGAAAATGCCCATTTGAAAAGGATTGTCTGTCTTACTGATGATGACGAGGACGACCGCATGCTGCTCCACGAAGCCCTCCTTGCTTTAGGCGGGCCTTTGGAGATACTTGAACTCAGCAGTGCGGCGCAGCTCATCGCGCAGTTTTCCGGATCCGATGGCGGTTTTGCCGATTATGTTTTTCTGGATATCAACATGCCGGGAATGGATGGCCTGCAGTGCCTCGAGAAAGTCAGGAATCTGGGCACGACGCAGACCAGGATCATAATTTATACTGCCGAGAGCAGCAGGGAAAGCATGCAGAGGGCATTTTCACTTGGAGCAGACTTCTATGCCGTCAAGCCGAACCGGTTCGAGGATCTCAAGGATCTTGTGAAGAGAGCATTCAGCAAGAGCTGGAACACTCTGGGGCCTGAGGACAGGATTTTCCATATTACCTGAGCTTAAGCGGGCAAATAAAAATGAAGGAATAAACTAATTTTTGGCAGCAGTTGAACAGCTATAAATAATAGAATAGCTGCCTTTTTTGCTTGGAAGCGGTTTCTTAAAAAAACGGTAAGGATCAAAATTACATTTATTGATAATGCAATAAAAAAATGGCGCCAATGTCTTCAATTGGCGCCATTTGGCTTTGTGGTGACCAGGGATAGGACAAATTTCAACATCTTTATGGATGATTTGAAGAAATTGGCTTACTACATGTTGGATCTGTCTTCCATTGGCTTTATGGATTTGGTTTAGATGTCCTGTTGGGGATTGATGCAAAAATTATAAAAACTCAAATGATAGATCGCATTAAACTAATATATAAATTTACTGGATTTATAGAGGATTTTAAAAGAACGTTTTAAACTAAGATAAGATTGTCTTTGTTTGGCTCTAAGAAATACTTCATTCGATTTATGTTTTGTGCCACAAAAGTAATCCCTTTCTATATCCAAGCCTTGTTTACATAGGGCGGTGTTCTGATGAATATTCATTTGGTTAAAAAATAAATTTTATCAGTACTCCCGCTACTGCCGCTATGGCAATGATGACAGGTTCCTGCATTTTCTTAATATACAGTAAAGAAAGAATGGCGCAAATAGCGATAAAAGCAGTCGGAACATCTATGATGCTTCTTTTCGCAATTACGATTACCGATCCGACCAGAGCGCCTACCACTGCTGCGGTGATGCCTTCCACAAAGGCTTTTACATTTTTGTTATGGACTATTCTTTTAAAGAATGGAGCAAGCGCGATGGTGAAAAGATAGCAGGGAAGGAAGGTTGCCATTGCGGCGGCAACAGCGCCCGCTACGCCATCTACAAGATATCCTATAAAACCGACTGTTATGACAACAGGGCCGGGTGTAATCATTGCGACAGCTACCGAATCCAGAAACTGCTGCTCGGTCAGCCATTTGTTTTCAACCACTACTCCCGAGTGCAGAAAGGGAACGATGGCCAGTCCGCTTCCAAATACAAATGCGCCAGCCTTGGCGAAGAAAATAAAAATTTTCAAAAGTGTTCCGTTTTCAAAATCCCATATTCCGGTTAAAAAAACAACAGGGATGTTTGCTGTTTTTGAAATTTTAGCCAAAGGGCGGGCTTTGATCAGCATATAGATCAGACCGGCGGCAATGAATACCAGAATCTGCTCGCGTTCGGTTATATAGGTAACTGCCAATAAAATGATAAAGAACAGCCAGAGCAGCCATCTTTCCTTCAAGGATCCCAGGCTGAATTTTCCAATTGATTTGACGGTAAGCCTGTATGCGCTCAGGGCGATTATTCCGATAACGCCTGCACCTACGCCATAAAAAACCGACTGGATCCATAGCAGTCCGCCGTAGAGCTGGTAGATAATGCCAAGGGAGAGCACCATCAGAAAAGAAGGCAGCACAAAAGCGAATCCGGCTAGAGTGGCACCCAGAAAGCCATAGTGGACATAGCCGATATATATTCCCAGCTGCGCAGCCATAGGGCCGGGAGCCAGCTGTGCGAGCGCCATACCTTCTTTGTATTCTTCCTCGGAAATCCATTTCCTGTCTTCCACCAGATCTCGATGCATATAGCCGACAAGGGCAACGGGGCCTCCAAAGCCAAATGTGCCTAACTTTAAGAAGTATTGTGTGATTTCTTTTAATGAGTATTTTGGTTTTTGGTTCATGATCTGAGTATTTAAAAAACGATCCCGGCTTGGAATCCGACAGTAAATGAAGCGGGGTGGCCATTGCCAAAACGGACGGGCAGGGGCAGTGCGAGAAAATAGCTGCAGTTTTGGCTCTTAAGCACCGTCTTGCTCAAAACGGGTGTAAAACCGTATCTTCCCGAAGATTCGAAAGCGGCTCTTCCTGCAAAGGTGTATCCTTTTCCCAAGGCTGCCAGAATTCCGGGATGAAACAGCAGATTGGTTACCTTGCTGCTTCCCTGATCGTCTTTTATATTGGGCACGACCTCAAAAGAAAATCCGATTTTTTCACTTTTCCACAAGTTGATTCCCATAGGAAACCCCACTGCATAGTAATCCCTGAAATTAACCGTTGTTTCGTCCCTGTTTATGGTCACAATAGGATGCATGATCCCAACATAGGCCGATATCTTGTGAAAACTGTTTTGTGAAAACAAGGTGGCTGAAAGCAGCAGCATTAAAATGCACTGCAGATTTTTTAACTGCATCGGTTTTTGTTTTTAGAATATAAAAACAAAGCTACCGCTATCAGATGGCAGTGAATAGAACGTATCTTACGTTTTGTATATTGCTTACTTTTTTGGGATTTTTTTTCGGTGGGCAGATGGATTGTGTCCTGTATGAAGCTTGAAAATCCTGGTAAAATGGCTCTGGTCGGAAAAGCCCGTCATGTAGGCGATTTCAGTTAGGGTATAGTCGGTATTCTCAATGAGGCTGATTGCTTTTTCAATCCGCTGCTTTCTGACATATTCTCCAAAATTCAGATCCTCAAAGTGCTTGGAGAATTCACGAGAAATATAGGAAGGATTCAGGTCCAGTTCGCTGGAAATTTTTTTCAGGTCGAAAGCAAACTGCGCATCGATCTGGTCCTGGATCATGTTTTTCAATTCCTTTACCCAGGAAGGGGGTCTTGCCGATTTGCTGTCTTTCAAAAATTTGCTGTAGACCTCATGCAGCAGCTTTTCAAACGGGCTGTTCTGCAGGTGCTTCTGCTTGTACAAGTGTAAAGCCCAGCTATACAGCGCATCATAGAGGATCATGCCTGTTTCAAGCAATTGGCTGTCATCTGAGATATTTTGGGCAAGTCCTGCAGAAATTGCCCAGAGTCCGGCTGATTCGGCCGCAATCTCATGCCGGTCGGTATCGGCACCCCGCACAATTGATGCAATTATTGACAAGGCAGGATCGTTTATGGCATATTTCTTTATTATATAGTCAAAAGTGCACTGATCGCGGTAGTGCGTGAATTCGACGTCTGGAATATCAAAGGGAATGGCATTCAGGCGTTCGGATTCCGACAGGACCAGTTCAAAAGGCACGAATGTAAATTCAGCATCAGGATCTACAAACTTCCTGATAAGCCATGGGCAGGCAATCCTGTCTATTTTTGGTCTTTCTCTGGTAATCCATTTCATATCTAGTTGTATTTAAAAGCTAATGTACGCTTTTATGGTTACAGATAAATCAATTTTTGTCCAATGCGGCAGGGGTAAGAATTGTGCAATGCAATTGCTGAGCTAAATTTCCAAAGTAAAACCTCTGAAGAATTGTCAGATTCTAATTTCCTTCTGCAATTTTAACACTGCCCGAAAGCATGCATCAGATCTAAATATATATATTTGATCAGATAAAAATGCCAGAAGAAAACGGCAGATCTTTCACAATGGAAAAAGAGATACAGCTAAAGGTGAGAAAAGATTTGGATGCGCGAGAGCAGCATACGATCCTCAGACTCAAAGGAAGCCTGATTTCCAAGGGCTATACCGAGATCATCCACATCAAGGACCAGGATGACGATTTTCATATTAACACCTTTGAAACGTCCAACGGGAAACGCACTGAAGTCCAACAATATATTTCGGCATTCATCGATAAGGAAAGCCTGCAGGATGCCGTGAGCTTAAAGTAGCCAAAGTCCGTTATAATCCCGAGCCCGCCAGCCGTCAGGCTGGCGGGCTTCGGAAACTTAAAATGCATCCATAAAGAAAGCCGATAATCATCGGCTTTCTTTTTTTGTCTTTCTCTTTTTCATGCGTTCCCTGATTTTGTAGAGGTTTTCGGAAAGGAGCTGCAGTATCTGCCTGTGGTGCTTGGAGGGTTTGTTCTTCAGTCCCCTGCATTGCAGGATTTCCATTCTAGAGAGCGAGATTTCGATGGTTTCGACGGATTTGCCCTGCACCTTTGCCGAGAGTATCAGCGAATCCTTTCTTTCGTAGTATTCGTTGGTGAATACGCAATGCACCAGGTCGTCGCCCTGCCGCATAAAATCGCTTACCTCTTCAATAACGGAAATGCTCAGTTTTCCATTTTGGAACGACAGCCCGAAAAAGCGCCTTTTATCGTTTGAGTACCTTTTCTGCGCCTTTTCCATTTCAAGTCGCAGGTCCTGCAGTTTTTTCTTTCTGAGCAGTTCCCTTTTTTTCTGCACCAGACGGTCGTGCGCCTCGCTGAGGTTTTCGGGACAGACGTAAATGGCGCAGGAAAGGTCTTTTTTGAAATACCTTAAAAGTTCCAAGTAATCCTCCCAAATGGACACATCGGAAATTTTGTAACCGTTTCTGATGACGGTTCTGGCCGCCTGCCAGTTTCGGCGGATGTCCTGCCTTGAAGCGCCGAGATAGTACTGCAGAATATTCAGCTGACGTGATTTCAAAAGGGTTTCGGCTATGGGGTCGGATAGAAGCGATGAAAAGAGCAGATGCGGAGCGATGTCATATACCGAAGTCTTGAAGCCGTTGCGTTTTAGAACAGGAAGCACTTTGATTTTCGGATAGACCTTGTAGGGATTGATGAAGTATTTGGCATTGCGTATGAAATCCTTTGGTTTTATTTCAAGGGGGGAATAGAATTTCCAGGCATCGAGCGTGCTTGAAAACACATTGGTGCTGAGCGACAGCGTGCGCACTTCTCCTGTGGGGGCTATCCAATGCTGCATGACTTCTTTGTGGAAATAGGTAGGCTCGAAATTCTTTTTCATGTGCTTGCGGACAATCACCATACGCACGACCTGAAATCCCGCACAGCTGTCGATTGCTGCAAAATATTCGGTCTCTTTGAAATGCACCTGATTATAGGGCATCATTTTGAGCCTGCCCATGCAGGCAGGACATGCTGTGAACTTGCCGCAGGCAGTTTGGCAGGACGGCTTCCAAACGTGGGCGCAATCCAAACAGTAGAACTTGGAGCGGGAGAGCACGCCCCATTTCAGAAAAATGTTCTGCTCCGCCCAAAGCAAAACCTCAGGCTTTACGGGTGCAAGTGTGGCGCTTAAAGCGGTCAATTGCTTTTCGATATTGGTTTTGGGTATCATAGGTCAAAGAGTGTCAGGGCGGTCTGCACCGCAGGTCTTGGGTCTTTCATTACAGGGGGAGGAGTATCGGTTTGTGCTTTCACAGCGGGGATTTCGGGCTGCGTAAAAAGGTCATTCACGGCGGGGGTCTGCACAACGGCTCTGCACGAAACAGGAGTGGGCGTGCCGATGGAATCGTCGGTGTAGTATTTAATCGCCATGTCAAAGATTTCCTGATTGTCAAAGGCGCACAACCCCGTTTTTTTAACCTCGCCGAAAATGTAGTTCAGACAGCTTTCCAAATTCTTGGTAGCTTTGGCGTAGTGGGGCGCAAAGGCAGTATCGCCCTGCGCCAAATTTTCCAGATAGCTTCCTATGGCGTTTTTGAAATTTTCAGAAGCTTTCATATCAGTCGATTCAAGGTTGAAAATTTTTACTCAAAGAGCCTAGCGTATAGGTCATAGCAGTATTCCTCGAAGCAGAGCCAGCACACGAAGGTGCAGTGCGGTGCGCTGAACCTGTTTTCGATAGGCTCGCCGATGGCTTCTTAGAGTTCGGTTCGGATATTTTCCAAATCATCGATATGCTCGATGTAAAATGCCTTGCAGTCTGAATGGCAGATGAACTCTGAAATCATCCCGCTTACGCACCCGCCTGTCTGCAGGTCGAGGAAAAAAGATTTGATCTGCTCCCTGCGTTTTCCGCAGTAGGAAGACATACCCCTGAGGATAATCTGATTAAAGGCATCGCTTACACGATACCCGCTGTAATTTGATTTTTTTAAGGCTTCCATGATATAGTATTTAGGCGTGCATAAATTTTAAATGGCTTGAATGGTCTAGAACGGCAGATCGTCGGGTTCGTCCGATTCCTGCTGTTTTTTGGGAGCTTTTGCAGGTACAGGCTTAGTATCATCCGCGCGGGCAAATACCAATATCTTGACGTCCGAGGTATGAAAGGTCAATGAGCCGTGCGCCTGCTCGTCACTTCCGATATAGACATTCATTCCGATGCGCCCGAATAGCTGGACAAGCGTTCCTTTTTTGAGCCACTCAGCCAATCCTGTGCTGAGCCAATAGGAGCAGTCGATATAGGTTACAATCTTTTTTGTCTGCGTGCTTCCTTTGGGTCTGTAGCTGTCATTGACCGCAATGGAGAAGTTTACCACCTCACGGTTTTCTTTTACCTTAAAAATTGAGGCATCCTTTACAATTCTTCCTGTTATTTCCATGATTTCCGTTTTTAAATGAATACTTGTTCCAGTTTTTTTTCCCATGCCCCGAAACGCAAATTTTTCAAAAGAAAAAACGGGAAAAAAGAAAGCAGAAGAAAAGTGTCCGCATGCCGAGCCGGAGTGCTATAAGTCCCGAAGGGCAGCGGAGCCGTTATGCGCATGCAGGGGAGGGCGGGCACTACTTTGGCTGCCCTTTTAACCCGTTTTGAATTGAAAACTTCCCCTTCCAATTTTATGCATTTGAGATTCCGGTCCAGAATGGCTACCTTAGCGGTCAGCAAAAAAACAGGCAGCATGCCTTAAAAAGGATGGGACCAGAACAGTATATCAGACTCTCGCAGCTCAATGAGAAGATCCAGGATGCAATCAGTTCCCGCTTCAGAGGACAGACGTATTGGGTGGTGGCTGATATCACCAGCCATTCCTTCAAGGCCGACAAAAAGATCCATTACTTCGAGCTGGTGGAGAAAGCGGAAAAGAATAGCGCAACAAATGCGAAGATTATGGGAAAGGCATGGGCACAGCTAAAATTTAAGTTATATACAAAAAGACTCTTGGTATTTGATTAATTGCCATACTTGTTTTTTTGAAGTTAAGCCTGATATCTAAAAGATATCGGGCTTTTTATAGAAAAGAATCCGATTTTCCAAAACGAGAAATTATTTTGGTTAGTATCCAATAGACCGCTAATTATAAATTCACCTGATAATATTGCTTAAGATTTATCGATGAATGCCGAATTAGTAATTGGTTTGCCTTTGCTTTAAATTTACGGCATTAAAAGAGTAGGAAACCATTAGGTAGCTCCAAAATGCTGTCTGGTTTGTATCCTTTATTTTTGGAAGATTCATCATGGAGTCTGTAGGCTGATAAAAAGATAAAGCGCAGTTTATTTCTAATTGTTTTATTGGCATATATTTTAAGGAAATATCATTTTCATAGCCCAGAAATCGAGACATTTCCTGATTAAGAGCACCGCTGGGATGATATTGGTTATAAAATAAATGGAAGTCATTACGGATGGATAACTTAGGATTTAGCTGCAGTTGGCTAAATAAATAGGGATTTATCAAGCCTTTACCACCAACGTCGGTGGGAAAGCGTGTAAATACATTCATATTCCCGTTAAACTTCCATGTAACACCGTAAAGGACATCAAAATCAGCTGAACGGTTGTTTTTTGTATCGGGACTGCTGCCGCTGATTATTTCCGCGCCCAGGCGAAAGGTGCATTTGGCATCAGCCCATTTTATCTCAGGCTGGAGATAATAGCCCGCCAAGTGCTGTCCCTTTGCATTCTGCCCAAACTGGATATAGCTGTTCAGGGTATAGAACCAGTTTTTGTTTTTATAGTCGATCCTGCCGCCGGCAGTAGCTCTTGTGTATAGAGTTTGCGAGTTTGCCTTTTCCAGAAAATCGACTGCACTGAGAGAATTGAGAGATAGCCTGTCATTGAAGCTCCAGCTTAAATTGTAGACCAAAAGGTATTTATATTTATTGGAAGCTACCGGAGAATAGGCACTCTCAAAACTGTTTTTGTAATTGCGGGTGAATAGAAAGAATAGGTCATTTGTTAAATTCTTGGAATGCTGCATCAGACGTATCCCTTCATGGGCGTGTCCCTGCTGCGCCCAAGGAGCATCGGAAAACAGCCTTCCGTTATCCAGCAGCACGCTCTGCCTTCCGATGCGCAGATTTAATGATTTGAGTCTGGTTTCAAAATACAGCTGGTAGAAATTAAGGCCCGCAGTTTTTCCAATCCTGCTGTTTTGGTCCCATAGGTGGATTTCCTGAAAATCCGATTTCATGACCCATTTTTCGCGGCTGTATGCCATTGAGATCCTGTTTCTCTGGGTCACATACAGGTAAGGATCAATTGAATCATTAGGGGGAAGCATATAATTGGAAGTAAATTCGGCCCTTGGCCTTATCTCTGCATTTACTGAAAAGAGCCCCGACGGCACTTCTTTTACCTGAGCTTTTGACTGGCTGATAAGTACTGTAATGAACAAAAAACTGAAAAATATTTTTCCCGTCATAAACTTCTAAAATCCTATAGGATTTCTATACAAATATAAGCAGTTGCTTCAGTTATCAAAAATATAGCTATGAATTAATTCAATTAGCGGCCTATTGCGGGATATTGCGGGATATATCTATATTCTGGACAGGGACTTAATCAGTTCTTACCGGTCGGAAGTTTAATCAGTGCTGTATCTATTATTGCTTTTGGGAGCTTTTGCCGCTATACGCTGTGATCTTTTGCAGCCGAACCACGGCGCAAAAGGATTTTGCTTCTATCGTGGCTAAAAAGCTGAATAGGGAGTTGAAGGTATTAACCAATTTTTTGCTTCAGATGAACAGCAAATAGTAGTCGAAATTCGGATCTCTATAAAATTTTGCTATTGAAGTATGAAGTCTAGAACTAGAATGCCGCAAGTATGCCATTAAAGTTAGATGAAATATACAAGATGTGGGATTTAAATCTGGGAATTATGTAAAAATCTAATACCTAAACACCCGATGGTGCATTTTGTCAAGATTTATAGTGATGCCTCTTGGAATCATTGGTGCGTGGGCAAGACCGACAGATATGGAGATGGCAGGCCGGGATGGGCAGAGCTGATTATGGCAGATAAATAGGAAAGGTTTGAAGAGCAATTGAAGATGCATGCTATTTATCGATTAGTGCCAAACACGGCGCAGGCCTGCAATTTAGGCTTGAAAGCTCAATAGTCCTGTGTGTTTCCCGCTCGCAAAGCCATTGAAAATCAGGTGTAGGTGATGGCTGTTCTTTCAAAAAGTAATATTTCCATATGTTTTTTCTTGTAGTATTCCAGCTCTTTTTCTGTTTTTAGAAGCAGGCGCTCCAGGAGCGCTATCTTATCCTCATAGAGCCTGTAGATCTCATTGCCATTGGGAGCATTTTGATGCAGCCCAGAGCTTGTTTCGCGATGATTTTTGTCTTTAGGCAAAGTTAAATTTTCTATATATGCATCAAGGTCAAAACCCATAATGCCATCAACGCCCACTTTAAAAATTTCGGCGATGCGCTGCAGTTTTCCGTAAGTCAGCTGCGTTTTGCCGCTTTCAATCTTATGGTAGGCGGCCTGGCTTATGTCAAGCTCGTGCGCCATATATTCCTGAGTGTAATTTTTTATTTCTCTGATGCTTTTTATCTGGCTGTATATGTTTTCAGGCATAATTTAAGTATTTTAAATATTTGCGGCAAAGGATATTGCGCTCAAAGGCTATTTTTCACGGTGCCTCCATTTTTATCAAGTTCCTGTGGGGCTATTTGCTTAAGGTAAATTTAAGAGCCATCAGCTCTTTTTCGATATGGGAATTAATAACTGGGGGGATAAAGGAATAATTGTCCCAATGGTTATTCCAATGCATCTCATTGCGCACTATGCTGTGGGAATTCTATAACAGTTTACTGAAATTGTATTAGTTCACAGAATGCGGCCTTTTTAATTTTGCGGTTTGAAATTCAGAAATATTCTGCTGGTTGATGATAATCCCGACGATGGGGAAATCTTTGCCATAGCCCTTAATGCTGTGGATGCTCTAAAGGCGCTTAAGGGGCTGGAGAGATTTCCCGATATGGCCTTTTTAGGATTGCCATATGCCCTATCTGGAACTGGTCTGAGTTTCGCAGGCTGCCGTGCCAAGCGGAGGGGCTTGAAAAAATTCCGTTGTGCTCTATTCAGGGCATCCGGGGCCTTTGGTCAAGAATGCGACGCTAAAGTTCAAAAATGCGTTTTCTCAAAAAAAGCTCCAGCATATAGGATCTTGTCGCTTCGCTGCAGCTTTTGCTTGCGGCGAAGGCTTTCAAATGAGCTGTTCTTACTTTAATGGGGCCGGTCTGATTATTATGCCATAATGCTTTTATGGCAGATTTTCATGCGCCCCGAATGTTAACCCTAAAAATAGAAATGAAAATGAATACAGATAAAAAATACAGAAAGCATAGAATTGGCTTTGCCAAATCCAGAAAGAAAAAAGATCGAATCATCAATGTGGCCGTCGGCTGCATCATTGCCTTTATCGCCTTGCTGCTGATCTATGAAATAGCATAGGCTTTTGCTTAAAGCCATTTATGCTGCATTGCCTAGAATTTGAGTTGGATGGATTGCATAGCGTTGTAGGCATTCCAAAGTGCGGAATGCTTTGTAAAGCTGCTGGACTGTTTCGAAAGTTTACAGCTTTGGAAACATTTTTTCAGGTTCTCGAGGAGACGGTTCCACACCTGTTTTTTTTCTCGGATGCCCGGGCGCTGTTTGCAGTATTTTTATTGTTCCGTATCATTTTTATCTGTTTTTATGCCGGTTTGGATCGGATTAAAAATGGGCTAAAATGGTTTTATTTCACTTTAGATTCCATAAACTCATTTAAAATATGCTGGACTGTGTGCTCCACATCTCCAGCAATAAGATCGGGTGAATTGAGCAGATAGCCGTCGATGAAGCTGAAGGCCGCCTTTTCGGTTTCGTTGAACCGCTTAAGCGGCATTCTGCTGCAGGGACTGGCTATAGCGGAATTGAAGGAAGGATCTGGGTTCCGATCCGAATTTTTCGAGCTGGACATTCCTATTTTTCAGTTTTTAGATTTTAGCCTTCGGGATTGGCTCAAGCCCTTTCCCTTATTTTTCGCAATGCAATTTAGCGAAATGCAAAAGGCATGCTTTATATTAAAGCCTGTTCCGCATTATAGAATTATAGGGCTGGAATGTGCATTTGCACGGTCTGCTTTCCTCTAAAAATTTTAGCGCAGGCAGGACAGTTTTTAGAAGTGTTGGAATTATATTTGGATCCCTATTGTTTTTATATGCACGACATCTTAATTCAAGCCATACTGGAAATGCTCCACTATAACCCGCAAAGGGAATTTGCTTTGGAAGAGCTGGCAGAGCTGGCCGCCAATCGGTGCGGGCTTTCTTCTGAAGGCATAAGCCATCAGGCTGAAGTTCTTCAGGCGCTTCTTGTGCTGGATCAGGCTGATCTGATCTTTTTGGAATCCTCTGCCGATAAGGCTTTAAGCTCTAAAGAAGCCGGTCCGGTAAAGGAGCTGCGGATCTCGCTTAAAAAGTAGGACGGCTGCCTCAATGCTCCATTTTATCTGCACTTAAACTGATGCCATTTATTTATTTATTTATCCTATTTTAATGAATTCGCCAAACGGCCTCGCTTCTGTAAAGAATCTGCCAAGACCGGTGCAATTAGAGGCATTTATTTTAAGATATGGAAATTATTAAAAAAGAGGCGGATAAAATGTAAAGGAAATAGAGTGCCAAGCCGTAAAATTGCATATATAATTCAGCTGGCCTTGATGGCTTTGGATGCAATCGGGCTTTTAAGATATTTCATAGCGTAAGATTGGAAGATTGCGCTTGATGGACAGCTCTTCCTGCAGTTATAGTGCGGGAAGGGCTTACCCATAAATTCTTTTGGATGCGCAGAAAAAAATCTGCCTCCAGACTATTTGCATATTTTAAGCCCTACTCTTTTTAGGCGGCGATTTCGCTATAGCGTATCAGCGCTTTGGCAGCGTTGCTTTCATGCCGCTCCAGATCGCTTTTAAATCCCGGTTTCCATGCGAAGATCTCTTTGCGTTTTATACAATCCGGTCCAGAACTTCTTTTGTTATGGGCTTTACGTGGAAGGAAACCACATTTCTATTGCCGCTTGACCTGGTGATGTCCTGGTTGTCGATGGTGGAGGACAATATGTATGCTCTGCAGCAGCTTTTGACAGCGTCAGGGAGCTTATCGTATTCTTCAAGAAACTGGAAGCCGGACATCAGGGGCATGTAGATATCTATGAAAATGATCTGCGGCAGCGCGCCGGCATTTTCCTGATTGTCACGAAGGTATTGTATGGCCTGCTGTGCAGCGGTGAAATGAAGGACGTTTTTTGCAAAGCTGTTCTTGGTAATCATGCGGGAGGTGATGTACAGATCAATGATATTATCGTCAATTACCATTGCCGTTTCAAATTTTGAGGCTTCTGTTGTCATGGTTTCATATTTTTTAATTGAATGCTGAATGCTGTTCCAATGCCCTGCTGGGACTCCATGGCTATGGTGCCCTGAAGCATCTCTATGGCATCCTTTACTATATAAAGGCCGATTCCCGAGCCGTCTGTGCTGCTCGAAATCCTGAAAAACATTTCATAGATTTTCTTATGATACTGTGGGGCGATGCCGATTCCGTTGTCAGTGAGGGTGAAATGAAGAAAATTGCCATCGGCATGTCCTTCGATTCTAATGAACCGGCCACATTTTTCGGGCTTATGGTATTTGATGGCATTTGAAATCAGGTTCTCCAGAATGGTCTGAAAGCGGAACCTGTCTGTATAGAAAGGCTCCTGCTCTTTGACTTCTATTTCATAGCATATGCCTTTGGCCCCTTTCATGCTCTGAAGCGATTCGACGACTTCCAAGGCAAGTGCGCTGACCGGCACTTTTTCGGTCTCCAGGCCCATGCGGCTGTTTTGGGAGTGTCTTAAGATATTTTTGATGAAATCATCCAGACGGTTCACGCTGCTGCGGATCATCTCTGCATGCTTAAGGGTGTCGGCTTCTCTGCTTTCGGTTTCGATAAAGGACAAAAGACCCAGTATGGAGGTCAGCGGAGAGCGCAGATCATGGGAGACGCTGTAGGCAAAACGGTCCAGTTCGGTGTTGGCTTTGGTGAGGTCCCTGTTTCTTTTTTCCAGGTCTTCCTGCGCTTTTACCCGTTCGGTTATGTCATTGGAAAGGATCAGTCTTGCGGGAGCCCCTTCGTAAAGGATGTCATGGGCAATGATTTCCACCGGCATTACCGTTCCGTCCTTTTTGAGATGCTTCCATTTTCCGCGGCTGCAGCCGCGCTTTTCAAGAGCCGAAGAGCGGGATGCTTCAAAGCGTTTTTTTTCAGTCTGCGGCCGGATCTCTGCAGCGCTCATGCAGAGGAATTCTTCTCGGCTGTAGCCGTACTGTTGGATGGCCATTTGGTTGACATCCAGAAATCGGAGCGTTTTCAGGTCAATGATCCACATCGGCATGGGATTGTTTTCAAAAAGATGCCTGTATTTTATTTCGCTTTTCTGCAGGTCATTTTGGGCCGCTTTCATTTCTGTGATATCCGAAAGCACAATGACCGCTCCCGTTATCTGGCCTTGGCTGTCATGGAAAGGCACGGGATGCGGCACAACGCTGCGCTGCTCCCCGTTGGGGCGCGTGATGCACAGTTCCCCGGCAAGGCCCATGAGCTCTTTGCCAAGAGCTCCCTTAGTTGTCTTTTCCTTTGCTTCCGAAGGGCGGACAGCGTTGCCGGAGCTGCTCCAGAAGGCGTTCCAAGGTTCGCAGCCGATTTGGGGCTCTCTGCCCCATAATGCCACGGCTGCCCTGTTATAAAGCGTTATGCGTCCCTGAGAGTCGCAGGAATACGTAGCCACAGGCAGTCTGCTGATAAGGTCGCGGTACATGATTTCGCGCTCTTCAATTTTTTTTCGCGATAAAACCTGTTCGGTCACGTCGGTGGCAAACACAAGAATACCGTCAATGCGGTTTTCCGCATCCCGATGGGCCTGATAGATGAAATTGAGGTAAAGCTCCACCGTTTTGCCCTGTTGGGGCGCAAGGCTTATCAGCTTTTCATTTGCCGAGAAGCTTTCTCCCGTGGCATAGACATGGTCCAGAACTTCAAAGATCCCCTGGTTGGCCAGCTCGGGAAGGACCTTTTTCAATGTTTTGCCGATAATGGAGGTTTTATCGATCAGGCGCAGGTACAGCGCATTGGCCATCTCATAGACATGGTTCGGACCCTTAAGGATGGCGATGCAGGCTGGCGCATGGGCATAGAGGTCCAAAAGGCGCCGCCTTTCTATGGCAAAAGCCTTTTCGATGTTTTTTTTCTCGGTGATGTCTTTGCTTGTGTAATAGACCAGCTGGTTGGTCTCATCCCATACCGCTGACCAGAGCAGATAAACGATGCTTCCGTTTTTATGCCTAAATCTTTTTTCGATGGGCCGCCGGTAAAGTGCGCATTCAGTGCCTGAGGCGTCCAATTTAGCACTGCTGGATCTTTCCTGAAATAAAAAGTCGGTGTAGTTTCGGCCGATGAGCTCTTTTCTGGGATATCCCAAAATGCGCTTTGAGGCTCGGTTGACCCATATAAAGGTGCCCTTTATATCGCAGCAGCACATCAGATCCGGAGCCTGGTCCAGAACCTTTGCCATTTCAATTAAGGAGTCCGGCAGACCAAAGGGGCTGTTTTGATTTTTCTCTTCTCCGGGAATAATCAGCCCTGTATTGCCGGATTTTCTCAGCAGCGGTTCGGCTCTGCCGCGTAAAGCATTCAGATCCTTTTTTAGAATTAAATCGTCGGCGCCCAGTTTGATCAGTTTTACCGCCAGATCCACCGTAATGGCATCTGTAAGAAAAATAAATGGGGTTTGGGGCGAATGCTGCTGTCTGATTTTCAAAGTGGCCGCTCCGCTGAAAGATTCCCCACCTGCATTGGAAACAATCAGGTGGGGATTAAATGTGGCAAGAGCGTCTGCAAATTCCCTCTCTGACTGCACAGTCTGCAGTGCGCATCGGCTGCCGCCGGCTGCAAGCTGGCCGGCAATGGCACTGCAGTCTTTAGGATTGTGTCCGGCAATGAGTATTCTGATGTCCATGGAGTTCAAATTGTGCTGTTTGTCTTTTTTAATGGCGGCTTCCTTTAATCTTTGAGCTTGATGAATTTATTAAAGTCCTCCTGCCTCCTTTTGGCCACGGGAAGGATTTCGCCGTTTGAAAGCTCGCAGAAATAGCCGTCCTTTTTGGATATTTTGGCCACATGCTGCAGGTTGATGATGTAGGAGTGATGTATTCTGAAAAAAAAGTTGGGATCCAGAATCCCGCCGTACTCGCCCAGATTCCTGCTTGACATTATTCTGGTTCCGTCGCACAGCGAAAAAACGGTATACTTTCCGTCTGCTTTGCAAAAGGCGATTTCCTGCATTTTTATCAGTTCAATCTTTTCCAGCGAGGCTACGGCTACATATTGGCTGGAATAGTGCGGAGGACTGGCGCTGAGGCTGCTGCTCTTCTGGTTCTGGTAGGACTCTTCCATCGCCTTGCGCTTCATCACTTTATAGATGGCTAGCATGATGGCATTGAAATCAAAAGGCTTGAGCAGAAAATCGATCGCTCCATGCCTGAAGGCTTGATACGCTAGGCTTTTTTCTGCCGCGATAAAGATGAGTTTTGGCGTGCTGAATTCCAACTGCTCGAGCATTTCGAAAAACGGCTCCTCTTCGCGGACCATATCAAGCAGTAGGACATCCGGCTTTTTGGATTTTATTATCGGCAGCGCTGCAGCCGTAGAATCCGCCTGTTCGATTACCTCAGCTATCATGGAATTCTCCTCTGCAAATTTTTTTAAAATGAGCAGGGTCTCTTTCTCCTTTGATATGATTACGGCGCTAATGGGTGTCATGCTGCTTTTTTTTGCTTTATGCCTGGAAGCCGGCAGTAAATAAATGGATGGTATAGCCTAATGCCTTACAGGCAAGGGTTTTATTTTTTCCGTACGGTCGGATAACGGAAAATTTAAATTATAAAAGATTGGGACATGATTGAAATTTAAAGGCTGGAGATTTAGAATAAAGTAATAGATGTTATTTTATAGAGATATTCGTTTCATATGGAGTATAATTGAAAGAGGAGCGGCGGATTTCATTTTTTAGATATGAAGAAATAGGGACGAATGGAAAACCAAATATAGAGGCTTTTCAGTTCAGCAGTTTTCAGCAGCGCTTGTGAAAGCTGCATAATTTCCACCCGAGCCACGCAGAGGGCTGACTCAAAGCGAATGAAATGGCTTTCGCCGCATGGGCGATCCTGCAGGAAAGAGCATTTCAAATGGAAAACAGCAGGAAATGGAGGATTTTTAGAATGCGCAAAGCCAGATATTCATCTGGCTTTTCTTTATGGATGCAGTGGCAGCGGCTAGTCTGATCGTCTGACCATCGCTTGCTTTGAGACTATTTGTTGTGGCCGGGCGCATATTTTCTGGCGCTTTTATCGCCATGCATTTTTTTTGCCTGTCCTGGCGGAATCCTCTTTTCTTTTTTGTGGTGGTGATGGTGGTGGTGATGGTCTGGTGCGGCGGTATGCACGCTGCAGGCCATTAGGGAAAATAAGGCGCAGACCGCCAAAAAACTTGTTGCTTTACTCATGTGTCTGTTTTTTTTTGCGGATAAAAATAAGCTTGTTTTTTTAATATTCAAAGAAAAAGGCAGCAGGAAAGAAAAATGCGAAAGGAAGCTTTGGATTTGCATAAATCTGGAATTTCACTGCTGCGGCTTCAACGGTTTGATTGCCAGACTGTCCAGAAAGCTGTAATTTAATCCGGTGGAGGGTAAAATGCCTAATTTTTTTTCAAAATCAATTGGGTGCCAATATTTCTGCTGGTGGCGCTATGCTGGCAATGGGAAAGCCCTTTATGGTGCTTTCCGGTTTTTATTTATACAGGATTGCGCTTATCTGGCGCTTAGGTTTAGATACTGTGGACATGCCTCTTGTGCCGTCATAGCGCTCGGCCCATATTTCGATGTAATCGTCTTTTTTAAGCTGCAGGGTGCCCACTATGGGAAGTGCCAGGATGCCGGCAGAAGATAAAAATCCGGTTGCGGGCTTTCCGCAGATTTTCGTGTCGGCGAGCACTGCGCCATTTTTTGAAGACATCCCATTGTTAAGCTGATTTTGAATCTTCAGTGAAGGTTCCTCTTTCGCATCTAAAAGTTTGAGAGTACTCTACTTTGGACATTTTGAAAAAAGGCTTCAGAAACAGAAACATTTAAAAGAAATTCAGCTGAAGTCTAATCGCTTTCTTCGCAATTTCAGTGTCTTTAAAAATACGTTACTTTCCAAAGAAAGAAAGAATATGCCAGTAATTCCAATTGCCTTAGGAGACAAAGAAAGCAGAATAGCGATAACTATAATTTAAAACCCTTTTTGTGGACATTTTGCTGAAGCCCATAAGATTTTAGAGCAGATAGCGCAAAGACACTCAGTAGACCTGCATATTAATATTATTTTCAGAGCCGATCTTGAGCAAGAAAATGAGGACAGATAAAAAACTTTTAAGATCTTTGTATGGAATATACTATAATAATTCCAGAGAGTTGTTTGAAAAGGCACTTAAAGATTGGTTTGGCACCATAAAAAGAAATGAAAATGAAAACTAATATAAAGAATAGAAAATTTAATACTGGTTTGGCATCAAATCCAGAAAAAGAAAAGACAGAATTATAAATGTAATAGTTCTGTCTATTGTAAGCTTTATTGCTATACTATTAATCTCTGAAATTATGTAGGACTTTTTTCGGGGCGAAAATTATTTTAAACCAAAATCATCTCCGTTCTGCAATATTATCATTTATAATTTTTTCAGAATTACCGTAAATATTTGGATTGCAGTGCTCTGGTTTTTCATCCCAATCGCCCCAATCTCCTGTATAAACTTTCAAACAGATTAATTCATTATTTTCACCTGGATATATTCTAGTATTAGAATTATTACAAGTGTTTTTACCGAAGGTTGTTTTTGAATTTTCCATAATACATTTTTTTTGATTGATTGTCATTAGTCAATTTCAGATGTTTTTAGACTGTCTATTTTCTGCATTGAAACCTCTTTCTGAACTGCTGTATCATTTTCATCTTCGCAAAGGTGCTCGCAGCCGTAGTTTAAACTTGATAAAAGAAGGACTAAAAGTAGTAATAGGGGGCTAAAATTTTTCATATTTTTTGTGAATGATTAGGTCTACAAATTTAATTTTGAAGCTATTATGTATTTACATAATTACTTTCTGAATTTATATAATTCTAACCTCAGATTATTTTAATTGTACAAAATTACTTAGAGATGTTTCAGTTTGTCGGCGATCAATTCTTTTAATTTTAAAGCGTTAAAAGGGGCATATTCCTTTTCATCATTATCAAAGAATACGAAGACATCTTTGGTTTCCAGCCATTGTATACATTGATCAGCCCATTGATTCAATATCTTATAAGTGTAACTACCCTGATATTTATTGGAAGAAGGACCATGTAATCTTATGTATACAAAATCAGCGGTAACCTGAAGAGGCGAAATATGACCTGATAATTAGTAAATACAAAATGCAGCATTATATTTTTCCAGTAATTGGTATACTTCAGGCAAATACCAAGTTGAATTTCTAAATTCAAACACATATCTATTTTTAGGTGAAAGAGCCAATAGAAAATCTTCAAGAAGAGGAATATCAACTTTTAGAGAAGGCGGTAGCTGAAATAAAACAGCACCTAATTTATTTTCTAAAAACTTTACCTTTTCCATAAAGATTAGTAAACTATCTTCTGGATCGTGCAGCTTTTTCATATGAGTTATAAATCGGTTTGCTTTTATAACATAAACAAAATTTTCGGGAACGTGGCTTTCCCATGCTTGAAATGTTTCATCAGAGGGCATTCCATAAAATGTATTATTAATTTCAACCGAGTTAAACTTATCTACGTAATAAGAAAATTGGTCTTTTACTTTTACATTTTCCGGATAAAACCTTCCGCGCCAATGTTTATAGGACCAGCCCGAAGTGCCAATATGCAGTAAATTCGTATTCATATCTATTACTATTAGAAAAAATTAAATTAGACGATATAGTGCTGACCAGTTTATATTTCCGCATTTGATTATTTCATAATTAATGCCATCTGATTTCAATTTATCGTTCTAAATATGGGAATTGTGCAAGGAAGTCGGAAAATTATGTAAGGAGAAGGATTTCGATTTAAGAACTTTGAATTTTACATTCATAAATCCAAATAAATGAAATATGAATAATCAAGGACCATTAATAGTAATTGAAGAAAATAAAGAAAACCGTTTATTGTTTGAACAGATTTTTTCTGAAGCTGAATTGAAAAATTCAATACATTTTTTTAATTCTTTCGATGAGGCGAAGTATTTTATATTTGGCGAAAATTTAAAGCCCTTTGTATTTTTATCTAATGTAGTTCATTTTACAGAAACTGGTCTGAAAGATCCTGACAACAAATATTTTTTTGAAAAGCTGCGATGCCCATTTTTATTCTTTTCAATTTTATTTCCACAATGCTTCCTCATTGATACTTTTTCCACTCCGAAGAAAAGTTATTTTGCAAATCCCTACAGCGAAGAAAAGTTTAAAAATTTTGTGAATTCTGCTGTCAAATATTGGCAAATGAAATCCTTCGGAAAAGAAAGGAAAATAAAAGACGGAATGATAATCTAAAAGCAAACCCCGTCTGATATTCAAACAGGGTTATTGATTTTATAAATTTCGATTCGGATCGGTTCCTTCCTCATCTTGATCAAAATCTTCCTCATCTAACTCATCATCTTCGAGATCATCGTCTTCTAATTCTTCATCTTCAAGATCATTGTCATCATCATTATCAAATTCTTCATCAAACTTATCACCTTTAGGAGTAGCTAAATTAGGATTGTTAATTTCATCTTCTGCAAATTCATTTCCGTAATCAGGTTCTGCATTATCACTTATAGAATGATCTGCTGGCGGCGCATCAATATTAATGTCATCATATTGGTGGTCTTCATCGTATCGAGTTTCATCATCTTGAAAATACTGGTCGTCCTGACGGTAATTTTCTTTTTCATTTAAATTCATAATAATTCTTTTTTTGATTGTTATATTTATAAAAGTAATCTTGTTGATTATCAAAATTTTATAGTTCAAAGACCCTTCACTTATATAATTATCAGTTTGCTGCTTTAAGTCAAACTTTTTTCTTTCCCCATAATACTACTTCTGTTCTTTGCGCATATTGCACTTTATCAGGATAAGTGTTAAGAGTATATTTCCCAGCATTATACCAAACCTCTTTTATAGTAACATCCAAATCTTTAATTTCCAATTCTTTATGATGGATATCAAAGCGGCATAAAGCCTTATTGCAGATATCATATAAAGAGTGCCTTTCGGTAAGCCAGAAGTCTAATTCCGTTTTCTTTCCTAGCGGAAGAGTGGTTCCAATTTTAATATCCAGATGATGGCTGTTCTTTTTATTTTTGGAAAAGATTAAATCTCCATTTCTTTTAATTTCAGCCTTTTGATAGGGTAGTCCGATAAACAAATTGGCAAGAATAACTTCAGCAAGTTTGTTGGTTTCAATAGAGAACATATAAATGCCTCGTATGCCGTTATGAGTAACGTAGGTTCTAATATTAATTTCTTCAAAATTAGAAATATAAGGGAAGGCGGGAAGGTTTCGGGGTCTCATGCTTTTTACTTGAAAAGAAACTAGAGAAACCCATGCCATATTGGCAAACGTATCAAGCTTCAATCCTTTGGGGATATATCCTTCTAGGAAATACACGGGGATTTCCCAATGAAAAAATACAGTATTATGCCATTCCTGAAAGTATTTCCATTTTTTTTCAGGCAAAGGATATTGTCTGTGCTGAGTGCTGCTGAGTATTTCTTTGATGGAAGCCATTTGTAATAAGTAAATTGTTATTTCTTTCCCGTTTCAACCCAATTTAAAGCTTGGTCATATTGCTCTTTTTTAAATCCTCTAAATATTCCTGGAACAACGTAGCTGAAGCCATTTGTAAAGGTTATAGCTTTTTCCGAATCGGTAACAATAGCAGTGCGGTTCCATTTTCCTAGATTTTTAAGACCGAGCAGGGCATCTTCTATCCAAGCAGCTGCTGTGAAATTTTTAATCTCGGTATCAATTAAAAATAGAAAGTTGATTTCGTTTATTTTATCCACAAGTTTAGTAACCTCCGGAATTATAACATTCTTGTAGTCTTCTGCAGTAATTTCTCCTAGTGCCCTGAAAGCAATCATATTATCCGCCACAGGTATAATTTGTATCATAATTCTTGAATTTAGTTTGAATACTAAAGCTATAAAGGCTACGACACGTTTTTTTATAAAATAAAAATCAATGTTTACAGAATATCTATTTCATAAACAGTGTATTACAGTGTTCATTTTGTAAAGGATGCTTGAAATTTTGTAAAAATCAATTGGCTCTAAAAGATAAATTTGGAATAGTTAATTATTAAAAAGATATAGTATTATGAAAACTACAGACACAAAAAAATCAAATGCAAAAACACCTGCGAAACAGTCAGGATCTAAAACAACCGTTTCAAAAACAAGTGCTTCAAAAACAACTGCAAAACAGGCATCATCAAAAGGAACAGGTGTAAAAGCTAAATCTGACGCTGCTGAAGGATTACGAGAATTATTCATCGATTCTCTAAAAGATATTTACTGGGCTGAAAAGGCGCTGACAAAAGCGCTTCCAAAAATGGCTAAAAATGCAACTTCAGAAAACCTTATTACTGCTATCAATGAGCATTTAACCGTTACAGAAGGACAAGTTGAAAGGCTTGAGCAGGTTTTTGAAATCTTAGGAGAAAAAGCTGCAGCCAAAAAATGCGATGCCATGGAAGGTTTGATTAAAGAAGGAGAGAGCATTATGGAAGAAACACAGCAAGGTGCTGTTCGTGATGCGGGAATTATTGCCGCTTCTCAAAAAATTGAACATTATGAAATTGCTTCCTATGGTACACTTGCCGCTTTTGCTTTAACTTTGGAAGAAGAAGATGCAGCGGCCTTACTTCAGCAAACTTTAGAAGAAGAAAAAGAAGCAGATACTATCTTAACAGAAGCTGCTTATAATACCATTAATTTTGATGCTTCTGAAGAAAATTCAGAAAATGAAAAATAATTTTTATATATAAACTTTAGAAAAGCCTGTGGTCTAAAATTAATTTAGAGACAGGCTTTTTTATTAAAACTAAAAAATATGAAAGCAATAAACGAACAAGATTTATCGCCAAATGTAGGATACAAAATGTATTTTTCTGAAAATGAAGAGACGGAAAGAGATCCGGCACAAAAGCCCAATACAGGAGATTGGGAAGACGAAAGAGATGAGAATAATACCGACCGCGAACAGAACCGCGGCAACGACAACAGCGGAGGAGCAGGAAGCACAGGAAGTGCGTCAACAAACAGTTAAAAAAAGAGCGGAATTATATTTCCGCTCTTTTTTTAAATTTCATTATTCTCGTACGCATCAACTAAAACAGAATCCATAAATTTTCCTGTAATTATAGTTCCCTCTTCATCTTCCCATTGCGTAATAATATTCTCTATAAGCTCTGGTTCAAAACCAATTACTTTCATAACTGGTCCGCCAAACTCCTGTTTTACATCTTGTCCTTTTTTAAATTTCGCTTCCATCGTGATTTTGATTTATATTATGAAATTCAGGAAAATCTTTGACTAATGCTTATATCTTATTAAAGGGATTTTATAAGATTTAATCAATGGCAATCCTATAATAGTTAGATAGTTATAGTGTAAAAACTATCGGCTTTTCTTTATAAAATTTGCCATATCGGATTTTAAATATCTGGAAAACAAATTGTTAATTAAAATTTATTGTTATGAAAAATTTATTTTTAGCTGGATGTATGCTTTTCTGTTTCGGAATTGCTTCCACCCAAGAGACCCCTCAGAAGAAGAAATCTTCAACAAAAACAGATACTGTTTATAATAAAAAAAACAAAGAGCATCCAACTCGTACAAACGATACAGTCCATAAACAACATTCGGGGAAAAAGAAAGGAACTCAAAAACCTGCTAGTCAAACCATAACTCCTCAGCGTAGAGACACCATTAATGGCACGCGACCATAATGATTGTTTTTTGCATTGTACTTAAAGGCCTATCTGTTTACATATAGGCTTTATTTTTTTAGCTAGCCAATATATTGTAATAACTGAAATTAATAATGTAAGCATAAGGTTTTTAATTATAATTAATTAGTAATCAATTAATTTAAAAAATATTATTATGAAAGCAGCTGTTATTCACGGTCCTGGCTCTATCAAATACGATACAGTCGATGATCCAATCTTAAAAGAAAAAGATGATATAATCTTAAAAGTAACTTCTACGGCAATCTGCGGTTCAGATTTACATATTTATTCAGGAGGTTTTCCGCAGCCTCGTCCTATGGTTCTAGGACATGAATTTATGGGGATAGTAGAAGACACAGGATCTTCGGTCACTCATTTAAAAAGAGGTGACCGAGTTGTAGTTCCTTTTCCGATTGCCTGCGGAAACTGTTTTTTCTGCAATCATGATTCACCTGGGAATTGCGAACACAGTAATCCGGAACATTATGGTCCTGAAGGAGGTATAGCAACAGAAAAAGGGGGTGCACTTTTTGGCTACACCGATTTATACGGCGGTTATGATGGGGGACAGGCGCAATATGTGCGTGTTCCGTACGCGAATTACGGGCCACGTGTTGTTCCTGAAGATCTATCAGACGAGCAATTGCTTTTTTTAACCGATATTTTTCCGACTGGTTATACGGGAGTAGATTGGGGAGAAGTCAAAGGAGGGGAAACAGTTGCTATTTTTGGAGCAGGTCCAGTTGGAATTATGGCCGCTAAAAGTGCATGGCTTCGTAGTGCGGGATTAGTCATTATTGTCGATACGCTGCAGTACAGATTGGATAAGGCAAAAGCGACTACAGATTCAGTCCCTTTATTATGGGAAGATGGTCCCAAAGAAGTTATTGAGCAAATCAGAGCGATGACGAACGGACGTGGCGCAGACGTTTGTATCGATGCCGTTGGTTTTGAACCGGATCGTAATTTGGCTGATCGAATTAAAGCAACAGTTAATTTCGAAAAAGGCTCTATAAAGGTACTAGAAGCCTGTATGAGTGCCGTGAGAAGAAATGGCATTGTTTCGGTATTGGGAGTTTATCCTGTAAACTATGATAATTTTCCTCTAGGACAGTTTTTTGACAAAGGAATTGTTTTAAAAGGGGGACAAGCGCCTGCACATAAGCATATTGACAAGCTCTTGGATTATGTGGTACAGGGGAAAGTGAAATTGGATGATATTATTACACACAGACTTCCATTGTCGGAGATTTCACATGCTTATGATATTTTCAAGAAAAGAGAAGATAATTGTGTAAAAGTGGTTTTAGATCCATGGAAATAAATAAGAGGGTGGAGTTTAGATCAAAAACTTCACCCTTTCTTTTGATGGAAAGAAAAAAAACGTCTCCATAAAAAAATGAAGACGTTTCAACAAAAAAATAGATACAGGAATAGTTATTTTTTAATTCGTTATATTTTGATTTGTTTCCAAATACACTTTCAAACTAGAAATATCGTCTCGGACTAATTTTTCAAAATACGGATTTAAAAGTTTAGCGGCACTTTCGCCCGCGATTCCCAGTGGAGCATGGTAGGAAATAGTAACATCCAATTCTGTGGCTTTTCCTTTTGGCTTAAAAATGATTTTTCCAGCGTTTTTAATAGATGAACCTTCAATCGAATTCCAGCTTAAAAGCTGTTCTTTTTCGTCTCTAATAATTTCTGCATTCCAAGATATTTGCCCGATTCCTCCAGGACCTTTTGCTGTCCATTCAGAAATTGTAGGACTTACTGATCTGACAGAATCCAGATGATTCATAAACTTAGGCAAGTTTTCAAGATTTCTCCAAAAAGCATACACTTCGCTAACCGGTTTATTGATTACGCTGTTGATTCTGATGTTGACATTAGAAGCTTTATCATTCATTAAATGATCGGCTGCATCATAAACAGGGCAATAACCTGAGATTCCTCGGAACAGCATTGCACTGCCGGCGCCCGCTTGCGTAATGCTTTTATTTTGTTTAGACAGCGCATTGTATAAAAGGTAAGCGCCACTGGTAACCATTAATACTCTCTCTAAAGTAGAAACATTTTGTTTCAACAGAGATTTAGATTTCTGATTCTCTTTTGTAAATACTGATGTGTTCATACTGTTGTTTTTTAAATCATACAATTAGTTAATTATTTTAAAGCTTTTGCCAAAGATTCGGCCATTGCCTGAGCATCTTCACTGTAATTTTTTGTGTAATATTTCTTGAGCTGTGTTTTTGTTTTCTTAGAATCTTTGCTATGGCCTTCCCAAATCACTCCAAGTGAAGTGTAAGGCGGAACCGTTACCCCAACGCAAGAAAAGAAGTTGGCAATATTTCCCGTAATATGTTCAACACCATCGGAATCTCCAGTCACAATAACACCTCCCATTTTTCCATCGAGCGGAGAATCTTTACCAGAGTTGATGATATCGAAAACTTCATCAAGTCTTTCGATGCATCGCTGCAATTCAGATGAATGGTTATTCCACCATATTGGAGTCGCAAATAACAATATATTGGCTTCCAGAATCTTTTGATAGATTCCAGGCCAATCATCTTCAACTTCAAGATGCGTGTAACTTCCAGGAAGAATTTGATGATCAACAAGTTTTACAACTTCAAAATCAATTTTATGTTTAGATAAAAAATCTCCAAAAAAATAGACAAGTACCTCGGTATTGGATATGACTTTATTTTTTAATGTGGCTAATAGTATAATGGCTTTCATATTAGTCTGATTATAGTTGGTAATACAGTTTATAATTAATTTAGAATGTTTTCGATATGTCACAAATTTCGATTAGAAGCGCAGGAATTTTTTACAGGATTCAATATTAGATTTATAGATTTCGCATTAATTGCTAACAATTATTCTGTAAAGGATGAATGGAATTATGTAAATCCCATGTTATTCAGTCTGTTACTTTTGATTTTTAATGATTTATAAACTTAAAATTTGAAATTATGAAGACACTTTTGAAGACCAAAATAGTGATGCTGTTTTTTATAACAGCTCTTATATTTTCCTGCAAAAAGAATGAAAATAATAATATGGGCACGGACGGAGTTAAATCTGATACAATGGATATGACCGTTGATACTATTGGTCCAGCAGCCGATTCATCTGCAACTTTAAATTCATCCGAACATGGACAGCATGGCACTACAGGAGCAACAGGCGAAGGTTCGACAGGATCTGGTACTGAAGGATCAAAACAGAAGGGAAATCAAAATATAAAAACAGATTCCATTTAAGAGATATGTTCTTCAGATCTGTATTGTTTAATTAAAATCATGATTATGAAAATACCCAAGGAATTTAGTAATGGATTTTTGATATTTATCGGAATTGGATTGTTCTTTCTTCTTATGGAACTTTTAAATCTATCTAATCTGTTTTATTTGAGACTATTAAATGTTCTTTTTATCCTTTACGGTGTAAACAGAACTTTAAAAATGAATCTTGCAGAAGGAAAAGTAGGTTTTGTCCCTAACGCCATATCGGCTATGGTTACATCTTTTACGGCAGTGGTGTTAAGTATAATAGCATTATTAATTTATAGTTATGCTAAAGGTGGCGATCATTACGTTAAATCACTTTCATCGGCATTTATGTTTGGAGGAGAGCCTTCTGTAACGACCTATTGCTTGTCTCTGTTTTTTGAGGGAACAGCTTCGTGTATTATTGTAACACTTTTATTGATGCTTTACTGGAATAACAAATATGCAGCTGATTAAAATTAAATTGGTCGAAAAAATTAAAAATAACCCTGAAAAGAAATAATTAGAATTCTTTTCAGGGTTTATCTTTTGAAATAATAGAATTGTTGGAAAGATTAGAATTTATCATCCTCATCTTCATCAGCCTTTGATTCATCTAGAGTTCTTCTATTGGCGTCATTATCAAAATTGTCGTCCGCGTTCTCATCATCATCGTCTTTTAGATCTTCATCCAAGTCTTGTGCAATTGAAGCATTTTTTTGAAAGTAAGGGTCAGAGGTATCATTCTCCTCTTTTTCTGAAGAGAGACTATCAGATACATTTTCTTCCTCTTCGTAGTGATCTGGCGTATGCTTGTGTCTTTGCGAATCATTTTCATGCTGATTGATAGCAGGATCTTTTTTCTCCATAAGTTCTGAATTGATCGAATCGCTTGCTGAATGATCTGCAGCGTAATAACCTAAATCTTCCTGATCGTAGTTATCATAATTTTCTCTTGACATAGTAGTTAATTTTAATTTGTTAATAGTGAATTTTAAAGTGCTAAGGCTTAAATTTTATCCAATTTAGACGCATCTGTTGCCTCTTCGATAGTTTTTCCTTCTGGTTGTCGGTTCTTATCTTCATTGTCTTTATTTGCATTGGTTTCTTCATCCTCTTCAGAGTAGTCATTTAATTTTCTCGCTTCTCCTGTACTTCCGCCAGGCTGCATATTTCCAGATCCACTGTAGGAACTATTTGCATTTTGGTTTGTTTTTTCCTCTTCGCTTCCAGATTGTTGTTTATCGTTTTCCATAATGTTAGGTATTTAATGTTTTTTTTCGTGATGATTTTTCAGAAGTTCCCGAGCCTGTTTAAGCCCGGTCGCAATTGCAACTCCTTCTTCTGCGCCATCAAGAAGTAGAGCATTGGCAATTTCAACTGCTTTTTCTCTAACTTCCTTACTTTGATTTTTATACGATGGAGGATAATGTCCGTTATACCAAGGCATGATTGTATTTTTTAAATTAAACTTAAATTGTATTCTTTTAAGGATTTCCTTCTCCGCCGCTTGAGCCATAAATTTGCCCCGTTGCGTAGCTGGCATCTTCTGCGGCAAGCTGTACATAAATGGAAGCAAGTTCCACCGGTTGTCCTGGACGTCCCAGTGGCGTTTGTCCGCCAAATTGCTTTAATTTTTCCATAGTTGCACCTCCGCTTACCTGAAGTGCCGTCCAGATAGGTCCTGGCGCAACACCATTCACTCTAATTCCTTTTGGCGCAAATTGTTTGGCTAAAGATTTTATGTAATTGGTAGTAGCGGCTTTGGTCTGCGCGTAATCGTATAAATCTTCTGTAGGAGCATAGGCCTGAACAGAACTAGTTCCTATAATAGAAGAGCCAGGTTTTAAATAAGGAAGTGCCGCTTTTATAATCCAAAATGGAGCATAAATATTAGTCTTCATTGTCGCATCAAAATCTTCAGTAGATATATCCAAAATAGATTCGTGCGTCTGCTGTCTTGCGGCGTTATTGATGACAATATCCAATCCTCCAAGCTCTTTTGCAGCACGCTCAACCAATGATTTACAGAAGCTTTCATCACGAAGATCACCTGGAATAGCAATAGCTTTTCTTCCTTCAGCTTTAATAAGCGCAATAACTTCTTTAGCATCTTCTTCTTCAGTTGGATAATAGTTTATCGCTACATCTGCGCCTTCTCTTGCGTAGGCAATAGCGGCAGCTCGTCCCATACCAGAATCTCCTCCTGTAATTAATGCTTTACGACCTTTTAATCTCCCAGATCCCTTATAACTTTTTTCTCCGTGATCAGGTCGTGGATCCATTTTACTCACTAAACCTGGCCAAGGCTGTTTTTGCTCTTTGAAAGGAGGACGTGGGTATTTTGTTTTTGGATCTTCGGGATGGTTAGATAAATTTTGATTGCCATCTACTTTAAAATCTGCTCCTAAAACAGGAGTAAAAGCTGTAGTGAGACATATAGCTCCCATTCCTGTAATGGCAGAGCGCCTAGACATATTGTTTTTATTGCTCATAACTTATAGTTTAAATTATTAATTGTAATATTTTTAAAATTATCTAACTTGATAATCAGTATTTTATATTATTAATTTCGAGTTTTATATAATATCATTTCCAATACTTGAGTTGGCAGTTCGAGATCTTTAAAAATAGAAGAGCCGATAATACTATCGGCTCTTAAAAATTGGGTAGTAGTGTTTTTAGATATCTTTTGATCGTATAAACTCATCTAGTATTCGTTGTGTCGCAACTTCAACATCCTTTGCAATTAAATTGGGAGAATTTAAAAGATAATGATCTACAAATTCAAATGCAGTTTTTTCTGTTTCATTAATTCTTTCAACAGTGTCTTGTTTGCCCGATAGATTATATTTAAACTCGAGATAAGCTTTTAACTCAGATTCAAAATTTTCCAGTAAGTCATTCATAAGTTCGTATTTGATTACTTCCAGATTTCTATATTCCAGTTCTGAGTCCTATCCTTAACTTGTCTGCTTAATTCTTCGGTGAAGTTTTTCTGCTCGGTAGTGTCAAACAGGACCTCGACCATTCATACGGCACAGATTAATTAGGACTGCAATGTTCTTCAAAGGATACTGCTGCCGGAAGGTATATGTGAATTGAAGTTCCTTCTCCAATAACACTTTCCACTTTTACAAGACCACGGTGGTTATAAACGATCTGCTTGACTAGGGCAAGGCCGAGTCCTGCTCCATAATGCTTTTCATCACGATGGAGTTTATAAAACGGATCAAAAACAAGGCTTTCATAATTCTGTGGAAATCCTGGCCCATTATCGCTAAAAGATAGTTTTATATACTCTGTTTCAAAAACAGGATCTCCTCCTTCATGAGACATATCTCTTACGTGATGTATTCCAATTTTAAGTATCGGAGCCGAAGTCTCGTTTGAGAACTGCAGCGAGTTGTTTATTAGGTTCTTAAAAAGAATTTTCATCTGGCAAGGTATAACAAGCAGTTGCGGAAGATCATCAGATTCAATAATTGCGCTGCTTTCTTTTATAGGGGTTTTCAATTCATTTATGACCTTTCTGAGAATTTGGTTTAAATCGGTCTTTGTTGGTTTTTTCTGTTCAAAATGAATTCTTGAATATTGCAGCAGGTTTTCAATAAGGCTGTCCAGATTGAGTGAGGTATTCAAAAGCCTTTCTAAACTGTATTTTCCGCCCTGCGTGAGCGCTTTTTCACCTTCTGCTATTTTCTTTCCGAACATTTGGATTTTTCGGACCGGATCAAGCAGTTTATCCGTCGCAGAAACCGTAAATGATTCCAGTTTTTTAATGTATTCCTGCTGTTTTTTATTTTGGACTGCGAGCTGTTTTTTAAGCAGTTCCATTTCTGTGATATCTTTGAAGGTAAGCATCACTCGATTGTACTGCTCATTTTCTATAAGTGAAGCATATACAAGACAGGTTTTTACTGTCGTACCGATTTTGAAATTCACCACAACATCCTGTACCATTTCCCTGCGATTGATTTTCTGAAGAACCAGTTCCTTAAATTCTGGGGAAATCCACTGCGTATTGACAGCTTCCAAAATAGAAAAGCCTTCAATTTTTTCTCCGTGTATTCTGAGATAATGATAGAATGCTGGATTGGCACTGTGTATGATGAAATTCTGATCCATGATCAATAGCGGCTCCTTTAAATTTTTAAGCAGTGATCCATGTACGTTTTGCAGGATAGAAAGCTCATTTCTTCTATCATTTAATTCGTCATTAGTGCAGGATAACTCTGCATTGTTAGAGCGGAGTTCTTCGGCAACAGTTTCGAGCTGTTCGTTGATAGATTCAATTTCTTCAGTGCGTCTGAGAAGTTCTTCATTAGAGGTCTGCAGCTCTTCAAAATACAGTTGCTGTTTTTCGTTTAGCTGGTTAGAATTATATTCGGTTGACAAGTTGTTATTTTGGGCAGTAATGGATATTGCCTCTTCTGCAATGAATGGTATCGACTTTTTGTTAAAGATAACTAGCAGGAGTTCAGAATGCATCGTAAGGTAAGCCACTTCAAAAGAAACAATATAAGACTTACCGGCCGTAATATTGACATTATATTGTTGGTTTGTTTTTTCAATACTTGCATTCAGGATCGCATTTTTAAGAATAGGACGAACTTCGTGATGAACCATATTTAAAATATTAAGGCTCGGTGTGTCTGCGGATGGCTGTAAAAACGGACTAGTGTCACCATTGAAATGTACTATTTCAAAACGCTCATTAATTAGTACTGCTGCAGGTGCGTATTGTTCGGCCAATACTTCAGCGGTGATTTTTCGAAAATCTTTTAATGGTTCTTTTGGCTGTTGCTCAGATTCCTTTTTTGTGCCTTCTTGTTTTGACACAACTGAAGCACGCGAAGCGTAACGCGATGGAATGTTATTTCGGCTATACAATCCTCTTTTTTCTAAGGTCGGTTCAAAAAAATCCGAACTAGGTTTTAAATTATATGTTTTATCCAAATGAAGAAAACCTTGTAAATTAAGAGCATAATGAAAAGATGCTATAATCTTTTGCTGTAGCTCTTGATTAAAAAGATCAAGTACATTTCGGCATGAAATGAAATCCATGCCCGAGAAAGGAAAATCTTTCGTTAGGTCATGTACTGCAATTACGCAGTTATCGCGAATAATTCTGCTAACATGCCAATTATTGTCTTTTTTGATGAAGTATTGTGAAATTCTTTTTTCATCCAAATATTTTAAATCTTGTTCTGAATAAATGCCCGATCTTGCCCTTTCTATATTTTTGATGGAAAAATCGGTAGCAAATATCTTGACGTTCAGATCACTTCTACGATTTTTGTTCAAAAATTCATCTAAAATAATGGCCAGCAAGTAGACTTCTTCACCTGTTGAGCATCCCGCAGACCAGATACGCAAATCGCTTCCTATTTTCTTGTCTATAAAAGTCGGGAATACTTTTTCGCTCAGAACATCAAAATCAGTTGTAGAACCATGTAAAAATGCTGTAGTGTTGTGAATTTCGAAAAATAGCTGCTCTTTTTCACTAGGATTATCTTTTAAGACAGTTAAATATTTTTGTAAGTTGGGCTGTCTTTTTACTACAATTCGCTTACCAATTTTTTGCTGCAGTATCGCGGAATTATAATTTTGTAAAGAAAAATCCAATTTGAATCCAGTGAGTTCCATTATTTCATTGTGCGAAGGCTGCTCTTCAGCAGTTAGTTGGCCTAGGTTCCGAAAAGCAGTCTGAAATTGGTGTAACAGTTCTGAAACTTGTGTAGGCTTAACAAAATAATCAAAATAGCCAAGCGTAGTTTCGTTCACTGAAAAGCCGATCTGAGATATAGCAGCAATAGAAACACCACCTTTTTCTCTAATTTTTTTAAGACCAAAAGCTCCATCTGTGGCAGACCATTCTAGCATAATCCCAATGGCATTATTACCAAATTTATCAGCAAGTATTCTAAAAAAGCGATCCAAGCATTCCGAGGTCTTTTCTTCTCTCGTTTGTCTTTTTATTTTTAAGATACTTTGATCGAGAGTAAGCATGCTCCCATCAGGTATTACATAAATATGATTTGGTTTAAGATCTGCAGTATTTACAATTTCTTGAATCGGAATGGCCGTTGTTTCCTGTAAAAGTTTAGCTAGATTTTGCTCCTGCGGTCGTGACAAATCCTGAAATATTAAAAAAGAGTAATCGGTTTGTTCCGAGAGCGAATTAATTAAGTCCTTGAGGCTATTGACAGTAGCTGCAGAACAGGTAATACCTATAATCTTAGTGTTAATTTGATTTGTTTCTATGTCAAGGTTGTCCATGTCTTTTGAGTATTAAACAGCTTTTACTGTTATTAATGTCCAATCCCTCAGCTGAAGTGCCAAAGGAACACAGCCGCATAAATTTCAAATGATATAAAAAACTGTACATAGCGCGCAGGAATGTAATACTTGACCGCTTTTATGCACAGATTATTTTCTTAAAAAAGACGTTTGATTAGGCGTCTCTTTATTTTTAATTCATTGCGCCGTATTTATTCTTATGAATCGGGTGCTTTTGAACAGTTTTTTGGTGGTAAGCTAATGTATGTTTAACTAAAGCCTCATTCTTACATAATTTTTTTTAAAAGTATTATAATTCGCATGAAAAGTGATTTTGTATGTTTTTAAAGTCTTAATTATCAGTATTTATGTAATGTTATATGTCTTAATTGTATAAGACTAGTATTGTCAAAGTGTAAAAATAAATAGCATATTAGAATTAAGTTTAAATCAGAGATAACTTAATAAATTACAAATGAAAACGACGTTTAATGAGCAAGTACGATTTAAAACTCTGAGAGATTTATTTGAAATTTTCCTTCTGGAAATTGCAGAAAATTTGATGCTGTTTAAAGAAACATTATCAGATTTAAGAAAAGAGGTTTCTTCGCGCAAGCTTGATTTTCTAATAGGTGACATAGCATCTGACAACGGAAGACAGATATCAGATCTTGGGATCTATCTGGATAAGTTTTCAATAAGTTGGGATCGGCAAAAAAACACTTCAATGAAATATTTAAGTAATGAATGTGCGACGACATTGAAAAAAATGAAAGAAAGTCCTGTGCGTGATGCCTATAGTATTGCAATACTTCAAAAAGTGTTTCATCTTCAACTCAGCGAGTTTCGAACTATAATAATTATGAGTGAAGAGCTAGGAGAAAATAAAACTAAAAAGATGTTTGAAAACCTACATCACGAAGCCGAAAAAAATGATCGGTTGCTATCTGAATCTGCATACAATACTATAAACTTTGATGCTGCAATGGATGAGAACAAAAAGATATTGCGTGAACATTACAACCCTAAAACATAATGTGAAAGCACATTAAAAATAGTAAAGAATAGAACTTATAGGAGCTTGAAAAAGAGAAAATAGAGGTATAAAGAAGATTCGATTTTCTTTTAAAGTATAAGAAAACGCTCGACTGTTTTTTTTATATCCTGACGCAATAATTTGATGGAATACTGTTTGGTTAAAAATGCCGAAGCGTTATTTTCTGCTGCGAATTTCTTGTCTAAATCACTCGAAGAGGTGGAGTAGATGATAACAGGGATATTACCGAATTCTGGATCTGCTTTAATTTGCTGTAAAAACGTTCTACCATCCATAACAGGCATATTGAGATCCAAAAAAATAAGATCAGGTTTCTTGAAGGATTCTGAGCGTAATTTTTCAAAGGCAATTGCGCCATTGGCAGCTTCCTGATACAAAACTAATGGATGTTCTGCCGCTAGAGATTCTTCAAAAATTTCACGGTCATCAGCATCATCATCAATTAAAAATATGGTTTTCATAAAGTGAGGTAAAACGTATGTAAATATACACTTTTTAGTGGATAATTTAGTATCCCCTGTTTTTTAATGTGACTGCGGTAAAATTATAGTAAATGTTGAGCCGACACCCTCTTCTGATACGGCACAAATGCTTCCGTAATGGTTGTGAAGTATTTTTCTGCACATTGCCAGTCCGATGCCTGTCCCTGCAAACTGGTCATTTCCGTGAAGTCTCTGAAAGATATTAAAAATCTGTTCGGCATACTGTTGTGAGAAGCCTATTCCATTGTCAATGATGTCTATTTTTATATAATTCTGATTCAAATCAAGAGAAGCATTTTCTTTTTCACTTTGTGAAAGCAAGCCAGCTTTAATTGCGATATGCGGTGCAGTTTCGGGTCTGCTGTATTTCAGTGCATTGGAAATCAGATTTCCGAAAAGCTGGGTCATCTGAAGCGGAATTGCCTGTATTTCGGGCAGGACATCACTTTCTATTACCGCATTTTTCTGTTCGATGATTAAATCAAAATCGGCCAGAATTTCTAAAATAACCGTGTTGAGATCTACAGATTCAAAATTATGAGAAGCATCCGAAAGTCTGGAAAACTGCAGCACATCCTTAATCAGATTTTCCATTCTTTTGGCAGAACTGGTTATTTTGTCCAGGTACAGTTTTACTTTTTCCGGATTTTTATCCAAATTGGTTTTCAGCATATCGGTAAAAACGCTGATTTTCCGAACTGGTTCCTGAAGATCATGTGAAGCTATATACGCAAATTGCGATAGTTCGCGGTTGCTGGATTCCAATTCTGTATTTGCAGCATGCAGTTCTGCTGTGCGTTCTTTTACTTTAAACTGGAGTTCCTGTTGTAGCTGCCTTTCTTTGGTCACATCTTGTGCAGTTCCGCCTATGCCTTCACGATGGCCATCTTTAGAATATAAAACTTGTGCATTGGCGTGTATAATACGCTGCTGGCCGGTGATTTTATTTAGGATTGGAAATTCATAGTCATAGAAATCTTCTGAAGAACTGCTGAGGGCTTCTGTAAGGGATAATGCAATTTTTTGCCTATAAGGATTACTGATGCATTCCAAAAAGATTTCGCTGCTTCCTGTATTGAAGGGAAGTCCCAGCCATTCCTTAAAACGATCCGAACAAGAAATGGTCCCGTCAGATGCATTTAGATTCCAAGTAGCCAGTTCAGCGAGCTCAATAGCTCCCGAAAGGGCTTGTCTGGTCTGTTCTAATTTTTTAGAAGCAGTCACCTGATGTGTGACATCAATAGCAATATCCATGATGCCGTAAATTTCACCTTTTGAATCTCGTATGGGAGTGTAAGTAAATTCAAAATAATAGGTGGAAAGTTCACCATCCACCATGAGTTCTGCAGGCATTGCACGTCCATAGTAGGTTTCTCCTGTTCGGTAAACCTCTCTAAGGATTTCCATAAAAGGCTGTCCTTTAAGTTCAGGAACTGCTTCTTCCATTGGAAGTCCGAGAACTTTTCTGTCCTTGCCCCAGTAGCCTATCATGATATCGTTGGCAATTTCAATTTTCATTTCATCGCCCGTGAAAAGGCAGATTCCAACAGGAGATTGCTCGACCATAGATGTGACTTTATGCTGGCTTTCGGTAACAGCCTGTCTGCCAGAGATGATTTCATCCATATCCATGCAGAATCCTGCATAACCAGAATAATGACCTTCACTGTCAAAAAAAGGATCTCCCGCGGCTCTGCACCAAATAATCTCGCCTGTGTGTTTTCTTGCTCTAAATAGTACGTCAAAATGTTTTTTTTCTGCAATAGAATCAAGGTAGGATTTTTTTGTGCGATCGTAGTCTTCAGGCACTATAACATGCGTCCAGTTACCGACTAGCAGATATTCGTAAGGCATGCCTGTGAATTCGATAAGAGTTTTATTAAAGTAAGTCATTCTACCTTCTGCATCAGAAAGCCATAATCCGGTAGGGGAGCTGTCTGTTACATTACGGAAAAGAACGTCTGCTTCCCGTTTTGTCTTTTCAAGTTCTGATGCCGCCTGTTGCAACGCAATACGGCTGTTTTCCTGCTCGGTAATATCGGCTACAGTTCCCGAGAAAGCAGCTGCATTTCCCTGTGAATTTAGCATTCTGGATGCCGAAACCGCAATTGTATGAATGCTTCCATCTTCCCAGATGACACGTGGGGTATAATAAAAAGTACCGCTTCGAATGCCTTTTTTAATAACCTCCAGACGTTGCTGCAGGTCATCAGGATGTACGTACTGCAAAAGTTCTTCTCTGCTAAGATTGGGCTGCTCTTTACCGGTAATAAGTCTGCTGAAATCTGGCGTGTAATCGATGCTGTTATCCGAATAATCTACATTAAAGATTCCCAAGCCCATGCTTTTGATAGTCATATCAGTCAGCTGACGGGATTTGTAAAGTTCCTCTTCTGCTTTTTTGTACGCAGTGATATCCTGAACTGTGCCATTAAAACGATATACGATATTATTTTTATCAAACCATGCTTTTCCGAGTGCATGTACTTTTCTGATGTCTTTAGAGTTTTGATTTATAATGTCGTATTCAATATCATAACGCCCTCCCGAATCGTAATTCAGAGCTGTATTTATGGAGTCTGTAACACGCTGACGATCATATTCAGCTATTGCTTCAAGTGCATGAGTAAGTAATATTTCGTCATCAGATTTCAGTCCGAACCAGTTTTTAAGTCTTGCATTGGCTGAAAACCTGCGGGTATTTGGATCAAGATCAAAAGTTCCAAACTCGGCGGCATTAATTGCAAATTCAAGCTCTTCCTTATTTTGGCTGACTTTTAGCGTATTGAGTACTTTCTCTGTAGTTTCTGTAGCAATGACCAATACACCTTTAATCTCTCTATTGTCGTCGCGGACAGGACTATACCTGAAGGTCCAATAGCAGTCTTTTATGATGCCATCTCTTTCAATTGGCATCAGAAGATCATCATACCATACGCTTTCGCCCTCGGTTAAAACCTTATTAATAAGTGGTTGAATGAAATCCCAGCATTCTGGCCAAAAATCTTTTGCTTTACCTCCAAGAGCTTGGGGGTGCTTTGCTGTTCCCAATATAGGGAAATAAGAATCGTTATAAAATTGCGTAAGATTATCGCCCCACCAGAGAAACATCGGAAATTTGCAGGAAAGAAGTGTTGCCAATGTGTTTTTTAGATTCTCAGGCCATTGCAAGGGAGAGCCAAGAGCATGTTCATTCCAGTTTATATTTTGAATAATCTGAGCAGATGCACCTCCATTTTGAAGGAAATAATAATCGGAATTGGTGATGTCTAGGTTCAAAATTATGTTTTTGGCTGGTGGCAGCTTTTCTGAAGAAAAGCACTAATGATTTCGAGTAAATGTAGCTAATTTATTTAATTTGAGTAAAGCTGGAGTCATTGGTTTTGCTAGAATCTATTTAAAAAAGGTTTTCTGTTAAATTTCAAATTACAGCAGTTTGTTAGTTTTTACATTAAGAAAGTTTCAGAATCGCTAACATCTTCATCGCTGTTTTCTTCTTCCTCTTCTTCCCAATCATTTTCATCATACTCTTTATTCAGATCCTCAAGCTCTATGTCATAATAATTTTCCATTTTCATGGAATAAGAATTATGCGCCTTAAGATAATCGTCATAATTTATAAGCAGTTCTTCTTCAAAAGAAATCGATTTTAAATCTGGCTTAAAAGGATCATGTTGGTTATTTGATAGTATAGTAAAGGAGATTTGATTGATAAAAGCTTTAGTTAATCCTGAATTTATGGTGAAAGTAGTAACTTAAAAAGGAAAGACAGTTATAAAATTCCTTTAAGAAATTGCTAAATTCTCATTTTGAAAGTACAAAATTTTTAAATTTTCTATAAATAGAGACCTATGAGAACTTATGTAATTCTTACCCCAGTATTTAGGGCTGTTGAAAGATTGAATACACTATAAAAACAGTAATGGAAAAAATGATATGTGCAATAAAGAGCTGTGTATAATAACCTTTATAATTTATGGTAGGGCGATGGTCGATAAGATTAAATAAAAACATCCATCCGAGAATTCCTATACCGCCAATGCAGGTTGCCAATATGAAAGTAGACCACCATGAAACTTCCATAATCCCGTAATTCCATAAGATGTAATATCCCAGGACAAAAAGCAGTCCAATAAAATAATGAAGAATCCAAGCCAGAATGGACTTAGTTTTTGGAGGTGCCTGAATGTGCAGAAAAGAGAGCACATACATCAGCAGTAAAGGCTCTTTGAAAACTTCTCTTGCTGCAGCTGAAACAGCGTAACTAAAAAGAGTCATTAAAGATGTTGCAGCGATGGTGGCTATTAAAATCTGCAGAATAGTATCCATTTTTATACAATTTTATTAAATATTTTATTCTGCTCTTTTACTTTTAAGCGAATCAAATTTAATTTTTAAGGTACTGGCTGCTTTATATAATTAATGAGAGGGATTATATAATTTTGTCAGGAGGCTCACTTAAAAATACTTTTTAAAGACATATAAAAAAAAAGCATCTGCGCTTCAGCGCAGATGCATCAAGTAAAAACATAAAAAAGTACAATAGTAATCCAAGTAAATGAAGTTTATCGGATTATTCGGCTGCCACGATGTTGACAACATTTAAAGCAACATCATTCAGAAGGCAGTCTGCTTCTTTTTCTTCTGCAAGAGTTTGAGTAAGCAGTTTAGCAACATCATTTTCTCCAAGTGTTTTGGCAAAAGCTGCTAACGTGCCATAACTAGCGATTTCATAATGTTCTATTTTCTGCGATGCACTAATAATTCCTGCATCTCTAACAGATCCTGGAATAGTTTCCTCAAGAATATTGTCTCCTTCTTTTAGCAATCCTGCCATGGCTTCGCATTTTTTTCCTTCTGCCTTTTGGCCTAGAAGTTCAAAAACCTGCTCCAATCTTGCCACTTGATTTTGAGTAACTGCTAAATGCTCTAAGATAGTTCCTTTAAGGCCTGATGATGTGGCATTAGCCGCCATTTTAGATAGGGCGCCAACAAGCGCATTTTCTGCCCAATATATATCTTTAAGACTGTCGATAAATAAATCTTTTAATTCGCCTGCCGCATCTGCTCCTGGTTCTACAATATTGATTAAGGAAGCAGAATCTTTAACTGCTTTAGTCTGGCTCGTTTTTGGCTGGCCAGCATTTGTCTGACCTTTTTTTTCTGAATTTTTCATTTTTATATTTTTTTATTAATTGTATAAATTTGGTTCGCGCTGCCAGTAACGGTGAAGTGTCATAGCAGTAATGAATTCTTGTGCAAAAGCATCAGTTGAAGGTTCGCTGCTCAAAATAAGAGCTGGATCATCATTAGTAATTTTTCCCGCGAAAGGAGCTGCATTTATAACCTCCGAAGCATTTCCATCTGCACCAATTACTTTACAGTGTCGGTAAGCATCATTTAAATATTCTAATGCTTCTTCGCTTGCCGCTAAAGATGTAAGATCTAGTCCGTGTGGAACGTAAACGGCATCGAATAAAACGGATGAAGCAGTTAGAAAACTGTATTCTGCAGCAAGTGCGCCATCGGTATCTGTAAGAACAGAACCCAAATGAGGCGCAACCACACAGCCTTTAGCGCCTGCTTTTTTAAGTGCGCTTTTCATACTCATGACAGATGCTTCAGAAACGCCATCTGTACAAAGAATTGCAATTTTTCTAGATGTTATTGTTGGTGAATTTGTTGGATTATCGACCATACTAAGCGGTTGTGAAATTTCATTTGTCTGATCTACAATTTTAGGCTCTTGTGTTCCTGCTTCCTCAGTTTCTGGTGAAACTCCTTTATTTATTGGAGTTTCTAAAATAGGCGGTACTGAAGCGCCAAGTCCTATAGCTACCTTTTCAGCAAGCTGCGCGTCAATCTGCGAAAGAATACCAAGCATTCTTACTCTGATAGCAGTAGTTTCTACCTTTCCAAGTTCGAAACGGAACGCTTTTACAATATGGCTTTTTTCTTCAGGAGTCTGACTATTGAAAAATAATCTCGCCTGACTGAAGTGATCAGCAAAACTCTCACTTCGTTCTCTTACTTTATGCGCTTCAATACGTTCATTAAAACTAGAAAGACCACCTTCAGCTATTTTTGCTTGATAAGGACAGCCTCCTCCAAGAGAATTTGGATGATAACTTACTCTTCCTTTATTGATTTCCTGGCGCATGAATCCGTCACGTTGATTATTATGAGTAGGAGCGATGCTTCTGTTGATTGGAATTTCGTGGAAATTTGGTCCTCCTAGACGAATTAATTGCGTATCTGTGTAAGAAAATAATCTTCCTTGCAGTAATGGATCGTTAGTAAAATCAATTCCGGGAACTACATGTCCTGGATGAAAAGCAATTTGCTCCGTTTCGGCAAAGAAATTATCGGGATTTTTATTTAAGACCATTCTTCCTACTATTGTTACCGGAACGATTTCTTCAGGAACAATCTTAGTAGGATCAAGCAAATCAAAATCATAATTATGCTCATCGGCAGCAGGAATAATTTGTACTCCTAATTCCCATTCTGGGAAATGACCCATTTCTATAGCCTGCCATAAATCTTCTCTGTGGAAGTCAGGATTTTTTCCTGAAATTTTCTGCGCTTCATCCCAAGCTACGGCATGTGTTCCAAGTTTAGGTTTCCAGTGGAATTTTACAAAAACGGATTCTTCATTCGAATTGACTAGTCTAAAAGTATGTACTCCAAAACCTTCCATCATTCTGTAACTTCTTGGAATGGCGCGGTCAGACATCAGCCACATGATCATATGTGCTGATTCTGGCATCAATGAGATAAAATCCCAAAAAGTATCATGTGCAGAAGCTGCCTGCGGCATTTCATTGTGTGGTTCTGGTTTAACAGCATGAACTAAGTCAGGAAATTTAGAAGCATCTTGTATAAAGAACACTGGAATATTATTTCCCACAAGATCAAAAACACCTTCCTGAGTATAAAACTTAACGGCAAATCCTCGTACATCTCTTGCTAGATCTGTTGATCCTCTTGATCCAGCTACGGTAGAAAATCTCGCAAAAACAGGCGTTTTAAGACCTATTTCCTGAAGAAAACCAGCCTTAGTAAGTTCCGGTATTGGATTTGTCACTTCAAAAAAACCATGTGCTCCCGAACCTCTCGCATGCACTACGCGTTCTGGAATTCGTTCATGATCAAAATGCGTAATTTTTTCTCTTAATATAAAATCCTCCAATAATGAAGGACCTCTATCTCCAGCTTTCAGCGAATTATTATCATCATTGATCTGTACGCCTTGGTTGGTGGTCAGCGTTTTATTGGTTCCGTCTGATTTGTTAACCGATAAATCACGCTGTTTGTCGTCTTGGTAATTTTTCATAGTCTTTGTTTTAATTGTATTAGTTTGAAATCCTGATAAAGTCCTTTTCTTAAAAAACGGAGGTACATTATTCGATATATAAATTACACGGCACAATTTTTTAATAAAAGCAGATCTATTTTTATCAAGCAATTCAAATTTAATTTTTGTAACTGTGGCGTTTTTATATAATTAAAAGACAGAGTTTTATAATTGCCATTGTTGGAATTCAAATCATTAAAAATTAAAAACAGAATATTTTGATAATACTTTATAATAAGCAAATGTTAAATTTATGTAAGATTTTATTGCTATTATATAAGAAGCAAACTACTATAAGAAGCAAATTTGATTGTTTAATTTAAATGATCATCTATGTTGCATCCAGTAACTCCGTGGACAGCCACTGTACAGGCTGACATTGTCAATGCTGAATTGCTTGACGAAATTTATTTAGCGCATTATCAGCTTCAAGTTTATAATGCAGGAGATTCTCTTTGGCTTACAGTTCAATGGGCCGAAGCAGGAAGAATTGCTTTCAGGCTAGCTTTTGGAATGAATAGTACCTTTAACAAAGCGGAAGTCATTAAAGAGGAAAATAATTTGATAATAGAAGCTTCTACAAGATTAGCAATTTACAAGGTAATTATTTCCTTTCCGGAAACAGAGCCTGCTGTCTTCCGCTACACTACTTCATTTAAAGCTTCATTTCCTCTTTTGATACCTTTCTGGCCCCGTGACATAGTGCCATTGACGGCAGATGGGAGAGTAGAAAATACTTCAGGAGTAATCCATTCTCATCAGGTAGGGACTCGTTCTGGGCATATTTATTTTAGTATGACTAGGCCTGAAAATGGATCTGTCTTCTATTTTCAAAATCTTAGCGCTATGTCTGACTATTGTGAAGTATCAGAAACTTCATTGGCAGAAACTGTAGGAGGCAGCTGGCCTGAAATAGGATTTGAATTTCCTGTAAATGGTGAAAAGCCAATTCCGGCTGGTGTTGAATTTACCATTTCCGATGCCTTTGTACTGCTGGAAGAAAGCGTAATAAAAGAGGAATGTGAAATGACCTCTCAATTTTTGAATTATCTAAGTGTCATTTATCCCCATATTACCAAACCAGATGTTAAATATCCGGACTGGTCAGCAATAGCAGAAAAAGTGCAAGATCAGCTCCATTTAAATAAAGGATGTTGGACGATGGCAGACAGTTCGCCATTTCTAAACGCCTACGTATGCGATTACAAAACACCTGCCGAAATAATGGTGCAATTAGCTGTTAAGTTACCACTTCATGAATATTTAGTATGGTCAGAAAGTTCCCATCCACTTTTTGATGATCTGGATATGGGATTGGAAGATTTTTACGATGAACGAATTAAAAGCATTGTAAGATGGCATCCTGCTTTAGTAGATCAGCTTGATAAATCTGAGGAACAGAAACAAGAAATGGTAATGGATTCCTGGTATCTCCATCATCCGTTATTAAATCTAGCCCGTTTAGCACTAAGAGGCGATAAAATTGCAGAAAAACTGTTTCTTGATTCCGTAGATTATGCAATTCAAACTGCAAAACATTTTGATTATGAGTGGCCAGTTTTTTATAAAATGACTACTTACGAAGTCATTAAGGCAGAAACAGCACCAGGAAAAGGTGGAGAAAAAGACGTACCCGGCTCATATGCCCATGTTATGCTGATGGCCTATAAACTGACTGGCGAAAAACGTTTTCTTAATGAAGCTGTTCGTGCGTTAAAAAGTTTGGAAGGTCTCGGATTTGATATTTTCTATCAGGCAAATAATACTGCTTTTACCGCTGGAGCATTAGTAGAACTCTATCGTGAAACTAATGATGAAAAGTTTCTTAAGCTAAGCTATAGCTGTTTGGCAGGAATATTTAAAAATGTCCAGCTTTGGAATTGCGACTATGGATATGGCAAAAACTTCCCAAACTTCTTTTCTGTTTTTCCATTAAACGACGCGCCTTATACTGCAGCCTATGAAGAATTTGAAGTTTATGCAGCACTGCATCACTACATGGAGGTTACAGACGGCATTGACATACTGCCTGGATTGAAAGTATTAATTCCAGAGTTCATTAAATATGCGACTGCAAGATTGGCCTACTATTATCCGCCGTTGCTTCCAGAAGAAATGATTGCAGAAGAAATTAAAACTGGAGAAATTCAAAAAGAATTATGGGTTCCTGTAGAAGATATTCACGATGGATGGGAGAAATCGGGGGAGGTTGGGCAGGAAGTTTATGGGGCAGGATTAGCCTTCGGAATAGTTCCCAGACAGTATTTTCACTTAAAAGAACTCAATGCTATGGGTTTTATAGACTACCCAGCTACGAAGTTCCGTTTCGGTAAAAAACGCATCACTTTCCACGTATTAGGAAGTAAACAATTTACGGCATTACTTAAATTCAACGGACTTGCAAAGACTACAGTGTCGAAAATAAAAGTAGAAATGAAGGATAAATCCATATACAGAGAAATAAAAGCCAATAGTGATAATGAATATCAAATACTAGCCGATTCGATTTTGCGTATAAGTTGGTAGAATTAATGAAATAATTAATATCAACCTGAAAGGGTTTAAAAGAATAGTTATGAAAAAATATAAAGTTGGTTTAATTGGCTATGGAGGATTTGGAAAGTTTCTGCATCATTGGTGGGGAAAATTAGATCAGATTGAAGTGGTGGCTGTCGCAGATCCTGCAGGCAATCTTGAAGGAAATGCAACATTTACGCTTTATGATAAATGGGAAGACCTTCTTAAAGATCCTCAAATTGATATCGTAAGCATTGTTACGCCTCCAGCGCTGCATGCCGATGTGGCCTGCGCCGCGATGAGGGCGGGTAAACACGTGCTGCTTGAAAAACCTGCAGCGCTGACATTAGAAGATGCAGAGCGTATACTTCAAGTACAGACTGAAACAAAAAGGGTAATCACCGTGGATCATATGATTCGTTACAATCCGATTATAAACGATATCATAACAATGGGAAAGACAGGTGCTCTTGGCAAACTGCGCCATGCTGCCGTCCACAACTATGCGCAGGATGACTCCCTACCGCCCGAACACTGGTTTTGGGACGAAAAAATTTCAGGAGGTATTATGGTAGAACACGGAGTTCATTTTTTTGATATAATAAGTGTACTGAGCGGACAAAAATATACTGAGGTATATGGCTGTTCGAATATGCGAAATGAAAAACAGCGCGATCGCATGGCTGCAATGGTAGTATATAATGAAGGGCTTATTGCCGAATACTACCATGCTTTTTCTGGACCCGGCTACTTTGAGAAAACTACAATTCAGCTCGCATATGATTTGGCTAGATTTGAAATAGAAGGTTGGATGCCAATGAAGGGCACTGTAAAAGCGCTAGTCACTGCAAAGAGCAGAGAAGCTTTTGCGAATCTTCCGGGTTGGAATGAAATTTCAGCAGATGTTATAGGGCGTGGTAATGACGAATCAAGACCGGAAGGATGGGGTGCAGATGGTAAAAAGCAATCTTTAAAATCAGGTATTGTTAAAGTTGGCGGAATCCCTTATCATGCAGATCATACAATAACAGGAGCTTTTGAAATACCGCAGACGAAGGGAGAAGTATATGGAAAATGTGTACAAGAAATTATTTTGGACATTATCTCTAAAATAGAAGATCGGGATCATAAACTTAAAATCATTATCGATGATGCAGTAGAGGCGTTAAAGACCGCGCTTCTTGCCTCGGATAAAAATATTAATATCTAAACAATAAAAAAAGTTCTGCTTTGGGCAGAACTTTTCTTTTTCTAAAAATAAGTTTTTTAGTTTGCAGGACTTTGTACTTGCTGTTCAGGTAAAATATCTTGTACTTTCTCTTTGATTTCTTCTGCAGCCTGGGCCAATATTTCTTTGTATTTAGTTAGACCAATACCAGCAATTGGTATAGCCAATTTGCCAATAATTGATCCAGCTTGCTCATATCCTTTATTAGTCAGATAAGAAGAAAGCAGCAGTGAACCAACAGCGCCTATTAGAATATAGCTGCCTGATACATCTCAATTTTCGATTCAATATAAAGATCTTATTTCTTCAAGGTTTTCTTGGTTAATTAAGTGTTCCATAATGTAAATAATTTATCATTTTTCGTTCATTTTATTATTTAAAAATACTCATGTTAGCTGTAAAATATTTATATAATTGAAATCTAGATTTATACATTAAAACAATTGAAATTATTTTTTTGAGTTTTAACTGGATGAAAATTGCATAAGATCATTTTGACAACGTTTAAAGATTAGTTTGACTAATTACTTCACTACATTGTTTACAATAGATGATGGCATAATTTTACTTTTTAGAAATTAAATGCTTTTCTTTTATTAGGTTTCTATACTATCTAGATAATCTGTAGATGTGGTCTTACTTGCATGGTTACAATATCACAGCGTTGGGGTTGGGACAGACAAAATACAATGCTTGCGGCAATATCTTCTGCTTCAAGCATTTCAAGTTTTTCAACCTTTTCCCTTTGCTGTTCCTTAGGAGCAGGCTGCATATCGCTTGTTACGGCTCCCGGTTCTATAAGAGAGACTTTTATTCCGTGTCCATTGATTTCTTTGCGTAGCGCTGCTGTAAATCCGCGAATAGCAGATTTGGTAGCGACATAAACAGTTCCTGTTTCTTCGCGTGTTTCCGCACTCATTGAACCTATATTGATAATGTGTCCAGAGTTTTGTGCTTTCATTCTTGAGGCTGCCTCTTTTGCAAACGACATATAACCTAATATGTTGGTATCTACAATATATCTGATGTTTTCATTGTCCTCTTCCATAATACCGTCTGCTGGAACGGCAGCATTGTTAATTAGAATATCAACGCCACCGAGTGTTTTATCTATTTCTTTCCAAATCATTTCGACATCATCAGTGCAGGCGATATCAGCGGTTACGCCATACACTTTTCCTTGCGCGGCTGCTTTAATAATTTCGTAGGCGTGATCAAAATCATCGAAATCTCTTCCAAAAATAAAAACATGACCGCCTAATGAAGCTAGCAATTCGGCTGTAGCTCTTCCTATACCAGTGGTGCCCCCTGTTATGACAATACGTTTTTGTTCAATATTTTGTCCAAAGTAATTAGATAGATTTATCATATGTATTTTATGAATTTTAAATGATGTAAAAATTAAAATAGGATATTATCAGAAGATTGATTTAGTCGTAATTAGCCTCCTGTTTCCATATTGGGAGCATCGACAGGCTTTGATTGGGAAGAACCGATCTGTCGTAAGTAGATAGACAGCATTATAATCGCAAAGATGGACAGAAATTCGCTCTGCCAGTTTTGAAATGATTCAAACCAAAATCTTGAGTTCCCGATATAGGACCACACAGTTTCTAATGGTTCTCCTTTCAGTGTATGTTGTTCATTTTCGTCTTTAAGACTTCCATAAAAATGAATGACAAACGAAACCAGAAATAAAAATAACAGGGAGATGGTAAGTGAGTGTTTATAAATTTTTAAAGTGAGACCACCTTTTTTTACCGCAGCTGGAGCATCTTTTCTTGCAGGATCGGGTTCTCTGTCAACTTCTTCAGGCTCATCAATTTTTTTTGATTCCGACGAACCTTTTTGTCGCAAAAAGATGGTAAAAACTACAAATAGTGCCATCTGAAGGAATTCGCTTTCCCAATTTTCAAAAGTAGATTGTAGAAAGTGTCCCGAACTTAGATAGCTGCCGAGTGTAATAATAGCAGCACCTTCCTCAACGAGTTCTTTGTTATGTTCCTTGAGGCCCAAAAAGACCTGCCCAATAAGTGATCCGACAAACAGTGTAACAAAACAGATTGACAATCCATTGTTTTTTAAATATTTTTTCATGAATAGCTTTTAATTAAAATTGTTTAAAGCAAATATCATATTTGAGGAGATGCGATTTTTATAAAATTATGGATGAAGTTTATAGTTTTTGCACTGTACAAATTAAAATTTATTGGTTGAAAAATGAAATAGAAGAAAAGCATTAGTTGAAATTTTCAAGGATTCTCTGAATTTGAGACTTTAGATAAAAGAAATCTTGTCGGTCTTATTCTCCGCGCTATGCTTAACGGGATTTCAAACCATCGTCCAGCTTCGATTAAATTTCTAACAAAGCCAAGGATTCTTGAGTATTTCTTCAAAAATCTGAGTTTCATAAATTTTAAAAACTAAACCGCTCTGCACTGAAAGAGCAAAGGCCTGTTTACGAGTACCGAAAGTCTCTCTTTTAAAGGAAAGAAGCTTGAGAAAGAAAAAGATTTCTCAGGATTTACTTTTTTTATCCCTGAATGACTTAAATAAATTAGATGTTTTTTTAGACAATTTTAGCATTTGCAAAAGAATAAATCAATGGCGATACCGTTTTTTATAAAAGAGAGGTTATGGGATTATTTGATTTTATGATAGCGGAAATAGCTATGGACTTGGGAACAGCAAACACACTGATAATCTATGATGGAAAAATTGTGGTAGACAGCCCTTCCATTGTAGCAAAAGATATTAGAAACGGAAAAATTATTGCAGTTGGCAAAGAAGCCGGTTTAATGCAGGGCAAAACACACGAGAACATTAAAACCATACGACCGCTCAAAGACGGAGTTATTGCTGATTTTGGTGCTTCTGAGAAAATGATCAATTGGTTTATAAAAAATATTCCCGAAATAAAGAAAAACGTTTTCACTCCGGCACTGCGAATGATCGTTTGTATTCCAAGCGGTATTACAGAAGTAGAAATGAGAGCCGTAAAAGAGTCCTGCGAAAGAGTAAATGGTAAAGAAGTATTTTTAATTCATGAGCCTATGGCGGCGGCTATAGGTATGGGGCTCGATGTTATATTGCCGAAAGGAGCTTTAGTGGTTGATATTGGAGGTGGTACTACAGAAATTGCTGTAATTGCGCTTGGAGGAATCATCTGCGACAAATCCATAAAAATCGCAGGAGATATTTTTACCGGAGATATATTGTATTATATGAGAACACATCATAATCTTTATATCGGAGAAGCTACAGCTGAGCAGATAAAAATAGAAGTTGGTGCTGCAATTGAAGTGCTTGAAGATACACCAGATGATATGATGGTTCGCGGTAGGGACTTGCTTACAGGCAAGCCGAAGGAGGTACAGGTCACATCGCGAGAAATTGCAAGAGCTCTAGACAAATCACTCCTTAGAATTGAAGATGCCATTATGGTTACACTTTCCATTACGCCACCAGAACTGGCAGCAGATATTTACAATACCGGATTGTATCTTGCTGGTGGGGGCGCACTGCTTCGGGGACTTGATAAAAGAATTTCCCAGAAAACAGATCTACCGGTCTATATTGCCGAAGATCCCTTAAGAGCTGTGGTAAAAGGTACAGGTACTGTATTAAAAAATATACCGAAGTATAAAAGTGTGCTTGTAAAATAAAATTGCTTTGATAGATTTGATGTTGTGCATATAAGAATAATAGGAGAGCCTTAATATGAAGACATAAAAAAATCCCATTTTATAGAAAAAAAATGGGATTTTTTTTATGACTTCAACCAGAAAAAACGGGAAAAAAGAAAGCAGAAGAAAAGTGTCCGTATACCGAGCCGGAGTGCTATAAGTCCCGAAGGGCGGCAGCAAGCCGTTATGCGCATGCAGGAAAGGGCGGGCACTACTTTGGCTGCCCTTTTAACCCGTTTTGAATTGAAAATTTATCAAAGCTTCCACTTAAAGCCTGCAGCAGATAATTTATGTTAAGGGAATCAGCCGATTATGTTATCCTTTTGATGATTTAATCCATTTGCAGCAAGTTTTCTAAAAATTAGCCGTATATTTGCTTTTCACCTCCAAGAATATAATTCGATCGTTTATCTATTTACAAAAGCTTGTATTGATTTTAAGTATAACTTTTTGCAGATCCGCAGACTATTGCCTTCTGAAATGCATAAAATTTGATAGCGATGTTAGAACAGCAGAATTCCGCCAAAATTATTTACCACGCAGATGACGATGAGGATGACAGACTATTGTTCACCGATGCCGTTGATGAGCTGGGCCTGCCAGTCAAAGTCCATCAGGCAGCCGATGGGCAGGCGCTTCTGGATATCCTTTTCCACAAGGCTGGCCAACTCCCCGATATTATATTTTTAGATATCAATATGCCTGGAAAAAACGGCTTTGAGTGCTTAGAGGAGCTTCGCGCGGGCGGAGGTCCGTTAAGCGAAGTGAAGGTGGTGATGCTCTCCACGAGCGGCACCCCTGAGAATATTAACCGATCTTTTGAGCTAGGGGCAGACCTGTACGCCGTAAAGCCCAGCACATTTCAAGGATTTAAAACACTATTGCAGGAGGTCATCACATTAGACTGGACAAACTTTAAAAATAGGCAGAATTTCCTGCTGACTGAAAAAATATCATACAGATAAAAACAAAAAAAGCCCTGAAAATTTTCTTTCAGGGCTTTTTTTTATAGATTTTAAAATAAACTTAATCTGTGTGCATATCGGCTGTTTCCTCGGATACGGCCTGTTGCGGAACTGTCTTTTTAATCAAAAGATAAAAATCTTTGAGATGCCACCATGCCGGACACATGTCCAAAGGCCCATTAAAAGAGCGTATTGCTGTGTAGCAGCTTTTCAAAAAAAACTGCGTATCTGCAATTTTAGCCCACGGTTTCCAATCCACCTGCAATGGTGGAGGATTACTGTCAAAGTACCGTTTAATTTCTTCTGGATTCATATGGCAAAATTAATTAAAAACAAGTAACCGGTCAAAGGGAAAAACAGAAAAGGAAAGCCTGCAATTCGCTTTAATGATTACTAAATTAGCCAATTCCAGATCAATAAAAAAAATATCCTAAACGCGATTTTTTGAATCTGAAATTAATCTTTTGCTTTATCAGTTTGCCTTTAAAATGTTTGCTTTTTTAGATAACCAAGGAAATCTTTAAGGCTGTATAAGAAAATGAGCGTAAAAAAAACACCTTTTAAGGGGTTTTCTTTTTTTTTGTGCCAGCTTTTAGTCTCAGGCAATTATCCACTGCTTTTAAGCTGCAATAGCGTTCGATTATTTATACATTTAGGGTAATAGCTCCGAAATTCTGCAGTATTAATGTGGTTGGGTAAACAAAAATGTTCCTTTTTGTTTTATGAAAGCCATAAGTGATAATAGTCGTCCTTTTTTTTCTATAAGGCAAATGCCTTTAAAAATAGTGCAAACTTTGAAAAACAAATAGATTAAAAAAATGTGAAAAGATTTTTTTTATGTGTTTTTTCCTAATTTTTCAATTATCTTTACTATCCCCTTATCAAATTTGAGTATCATTTTGCAGTTTTAAAACTGCGCGGGCCTGCAGCTTTGGCATAGCGTTTATAAAAAGCAGCATCCTATCGTATCGTTTAATGTAAATTTTTGTAAGATGGCATTTGAAAAGCACAATTCCAGGAGATTTATTTATCAGGCCGATGATGACAGCGATGACAGGGAGTTCTTTGCTGATGCAGTGCTGGAAATTGACCAGAGTGTCATTTTAAGGCAGGCCACGGGCGGCATGGACCTTATGGACAGCCTGCATGCGCTTTCCGGCTCAGAGCTTCCCGAATTTATTTTTCTTGATATCAACATGCCCGGCAAGTCAGGACTTGAATGCCTTGCCGAGATCAGAAGCAGCGAGGGGGACCTAAAAGAAGTGAGCATTGTGATGCTCTCCACCAGCGGCGATCCTGAAAATATCCAAAAGGCATCCGAGCTTGGCGCTACATTCTACGCGATAAAACCCAGCTGTTTTGGGAAGCTGAAGTCGTTGCTTGAAGAAGTCCTTTCGATGAATCTTGTTGGCGCTGTACAGGAAAAGAAAAAGTTTCTTTTAATTTAAAGCGTCGAAATTGATAAAGGACCTCAACAACTGTCAGTATTCCTATAAGTTGGCAGCTATTGTCAATATTTATCTAAAATAATAAAATGGAAAACCCGCCACATGCAATGATGTACATGGCGGGGCGTCCATAAACATAATCTTCCATTTTATGTTTACTTAAAATCTTCTGCTTTCAAAGGTGAAGTTTAACCAAGGAATACCCTTACAGCTTTGATGCCGGCACTTATATAATTTGTATCTGTATTTTCCTTAATTATATCTTTAAGCTAACTTTTCCATTATTATCCGTTTATTTTCTCCTTATGGTACTCTTTGAGCCATTTTTCCATTTTCTGCAGCAACTCAATCTCATGGAGATCCCCTGACGGGGCAGAAAGCCTTGTTATGGTCCTCTGGTAATTAAATCTTTTATTTTCAAACCGGCAGGTGAATTTTGGATGCTCATTATGGGATACCAGCCATTTGTTCTCCTCTGCATTTTTAATGTCAAACTTCTTCATTTTTTATAATCTCTCCAACAGCCGCAGGTAAGCAGACAAGGCTATTATTTTTTGCGCTGTTTGCTACTGTATTGTAAACTACAAAATTAGGGGATTATTGCTCTTATTGTGTATATAATTTACAGGTGGGGGAATTTTTTTGTTTAATATTATTTTTAGGAGCTCTTCCCGCTATACGTTCCAATCTTTTGCGCCGAAACCCGGCACAAAAGGATTTCCACTGCTATCGGGGCTAGGGCGATCAGCCCTGTTTTATCTTGGAGAGATGCAAATAGGACCCATAATAATCAATAAAAAACTTCCTAATTACTTATTTTAATCCTTTGCAGGTTAATTTCATGTTCCTGCCGATAAGGCTGGAGGATGGTTATACTCACATCTTCGCGAATCTGGTGGTGGATCGTGAATTTGCGCTGATCAGGTTAGAGTATCTGGGATCCGTTATGAAAGGCATCTTGGCCATTTTGGTTACCGCAATGTCAGGGAAATGGTAATTGACCTCTACATTTCCCGGCAGCTTAAATCAACTCATAAATTTATCATGCACGCGTTTTTTAAAATTGATAAAGTAAGCCATGAGTTTTACATAGTCAACGTCTTCAGTTTCTCTGACAATTCTGATTTCGTTTCTTAGAAATTCTGTAAGTTCCGGAATTGATATTGAGTCTTCTTCGTCATATGTGTAGTGCAAATAAGCGGGAATATGCGCTCCAAAAGATTTTTCAGAAATTTGCCTGTAAATGTCCATGGAAATATAGCCAAATAACATATTTTCTAGAACCATACTTTGATTTCTAGTTAATCTTGCGCTAGGTCTGGCTAAATTTATTTGTTCAATGTTAGTAATGTTTCGAACTTAATCTTTTAAGTTGTTCTTTTTTAGGTTTTTAAGTTGTGTTTTAAAAGTGGATGCACCGATTTTGCACCTAGATTAAAATATATGTATTTCAATATTTTACAATTCAGTAATGTCTTTAATGCATGAGCCTAAATTAGGTAAACTTGATTTTTTAGACTTCTAATCTTCTAATAAAATTACTAAAAAATATTTTTAAACTTAATTCTCCTTAGCTTTTTGTTGCTGAAATAATATCAATTTAAAATTTGGATACCATGATTCTGCTGTTAATTTTAAAATTGTATTTTGCATTAAATTCATTCGCGTTTCTGATAGGATGCTGATAAGTTATAAGTTTAGATTTCTACTGCTAGACTTTCATTTATATTTAATATTTTAGCCAATATTCTGACAAATCTAATTAATTTTCTATGCTAGATCAATCATTTTCAAGTTCTAATTTCAATCTAATTTTTTTAAAGGAAAATAGGAAAGGTAGTATTAAAGAAAGATATCTAAATCAAGAATATTTCGATATGCATGAAAAATTTAATGCTCTTTTAGAACGAAAAATTGAATTAAAAAACTCAAGAGAAGAAAGATATCTAACTGCTGAAGAATTAGATTCATTTGCAGAGCAACTCGAGAAAATTAACGAAGCTAAAGAACAGATAAGAAATAATTTATTCGCTGAATATTCTTTAATAATTAACGATGAAAAAATACCTTTTAGGTTTGACATAAAATATGATGTTCAAAATAAAATTTACGTAACTAAAAAAGATGGCGTTCATTTTTTTGCTATTAAACAACTTCAGAAAAACCTAAGCAAAACCTTTAAAGTAATTCAAGCGGATAGAAATAAAATTGTTAAACAAGTCTTTAATTTAATATCGGATCGTTATCCAAAAATTGTAATTCGAACAGATATTCACAAGTTTTATGAATCAATTCCCCAAGATAGTCTTTTTGAAAAGATAAATAACAATACTTTACTTTCACCATTATCAAAAAAGCTATTAAAAAGATTGTTTTTCGAATTCGAAACAATTAAAGATCATGTTTTAATGAAGCGTAACGAAGGTATACCTCGGGGCTTTGGTGTAAGCGCATACCTTTCTGAATTATATATGAGAGAAATAGATAATGAAATAAGAACATTAGATGATGTTATTTATTATGCGAGATATGTTGATGATATTATTGTTGTTTTTTCACCTAAGTCGAAAAGCCAAAAGAATGACTATCTGTCGGAGGTAAAAGCAATAGTAAAAAATAATGGACTTGCCATAAATGATAATTTAGAAGGCAGAAGTGACAAAACACAAATTATAGATTTAATAGATTGCCCTCTGTCTGCACAAGTCGAACTAACATTTCTCGGATATAAGTTTATAATTAATCAAAATCAAGATCTTAAAATTGAACTATCAAAAGATAAGATTAATAAGTACATAAATAGAATTGGGATTGCAGTGCAAAAATATAATTTAGACTCGAAGTTTAATGAAAAGCGTTCTAGAAGAATGCTTCTAGAAAGGTTAAAATTTCTTACTGGTAATTACAGTCTAAATCATAATAAAAAAAATGTTCGGGCAGGTATTTATTATTCTAATCAAATGTTAGCTTTAAATAGTTCAGTTTTTAGTAGTTTACATACTCTTAACTGCAGGATGTATCAGCAATTTAATAATATTAGTCCTCCTGAAAAGATTGGAATAGATAAAGGGGGATTCATAGAGTTTTTAAAGTCAAAGTTTTGTTTTAAAGATGGCTTTTTTAATAAGAAAAAAAACTTCTATTCTTTTAGATTTAATTCAAAAGAGCAACGTTATTATAACAATGCTTATAATAAGTACATTAGTAAATTCGAGGTAATTAAATCGGTTTGGAATAATGAGTAACAAAAAAAAATACATTCGGTATCCCAAGGAAAGGGCGATCTTATCTGATGTACACCCTTACGAGGTACCGATCACCTTTTCAAATAGGTATCTGTACCGCTTTCTAGTAGATAATAATGTTTCTATTAACGAAGATAGAATTTGCTTTAGTAACAAATTTGTTGGTGACGACTTAATTGCATTTGATGAGATTCTAAAAGTTTTATTTCATCATAATTACGACATTCAAAATAATGGTAAGTTTCGAAAAATTCCTTTTGTATACAGAGTTACACATAAAGAAAAAGATTTTCGCGAGTTAGCATTGATTCATCCAATTAATCAATTAGAATTAATTAAATTCTATGATGACTACAAGGAGTCAATTTTGTATTCATGTTCAATAAGCAACTTCAGTATTAGAAAACCTGCTGAAGTAGCAAAATTTAGTTTTTTTAATGATAAACTTCACCAATTAAATAAAGGTGATAAAAATGATTTTTTGGAGCTAAGCGGGAGAGAATATGAGGACTTGAAAACCTTTTTCTCATATGTGAAATATACAAATATTTATAAATTTTACGAAGATTATAGATATCATCGTGCAGAAAAAAAATACAATTTTCTTTTTAAATTTGATATTGCAAAATGTTTTGACAGTATTTATACTCACTCGATTGCGTGGGCAGTTCTTGGTCTAGATAGTGTAAAAGAAAATGTTGATGCCTCAAAAAAAAATTATTCAGGTATATTTGATAAATTTATTCAGTATGCGAATTATGGAGAAACAAATGGAATTTTGATTGGACCAGAATTTTCCAGAATTTTTGCAGAAATAATTTTACAACGAATTGATAAAAACGTTGAGGAGAAAATAAAAAGTAATGGATTCACAAACAGAGTTGATTACGAATTGTATCGTTATGTGGATGACTACTTTTTGTTTTGTGATGATGATTCTTTAAAAGATGAAATTTTCAATACATTTAAACACGAATTGAAAAAATATAAATTATCGGTAAACAATTCTAAAACGGTGGAGTATGAAAAGCCAATAATTACCGAAATATCAATTGCCAAAGAAAGAATAAATAAATTATTTTCTAACCAACCAAAATTTTCAATTGAAGAAGTGGAGCCAATTGGCGAATCCCTTGATGAAAAAGATGACGTGCACCTGCTTAATCATAAATTCTCATTTTATTTTGATCCGGATGATTTAATTACCCAGTACAAAATCTTGATTAAAGAATCATGTGTCAATTATAAGGATGTTTTAAATTATAGCTTGGCTCTTTTAAATAATATAATTGAAAAGAATCTTGTCGAATTCGAAAAAGTATACATCTCATATATTGGAAAAATAAAAACAAAAGAAATAATAGATAAAAATAAAATATTTAAACTATCGAATGTCGAAGAGTCGTTAACATCTCATGTTGTAAATTTTATTGATTTTGTTTTTTTTATTTATTCAGTTTCGCCAAGAGTTAATTCCACAATTAAAACCTGTCACATAATTTCAAAGATTCTCAATTTTTACAAATTAAAAAGTAAATCAGATAATGAATATATCTTTACTATAAATAGTCGTGATAGGATATTTAAAAAGATTCTAGATGAATCAAGTTTGATTATTAAAAAAAATTCTGTGTCAGAATATGCACAAATAGAAACTTTGTATCTACTTACAGTTATTCGAGAATTAGGGAAAGAATTTAGGATTCCGCAATCTACTTTAGAAAAATTTGTAGGTTATAATCAGAAAACGAAAATAATACCAAAAAAACAGTTGAATTATTTTTCAATTATGGTGTTACTTTTTTATTTTGGTCATTCCCAAAAGTATTCACAACTTAAATGTGCTTTAGAAAAATACATAGAAGATTATATCCAAAGTTTTCCAATGGAGAAAAGATGTAAGTCATCTGAATTAACCCATTTGATGCTAGATTTAATTGCATGCCCATTTTTGCCAATGAGAAAAAAAAGGCGGTTTTTTGCAATTTATAAAGGGAGTAAACTTTTTAAAGAATTAAAAAAAGATTTTGAGAATTTGGATAGAATTGTAAATTTTCAAAAAAAGCATATGAAATATGGTTTTACAAAATGGGAAAGATTTAATTTAGCGAAAGAATTAGAATACAAAAAAAGTCAAGAAGTTTATTCTTAAGATATTGTCAATACCGATCTCCAGTTTGAATATATTTTGTTCAATCTAGAGTTAAATAATTATTATTTAATTCACACACTTGTATTTGACAGCACTCTGTAAAAGAGGTAAATATGGCAGCCAGAGGAGATGAACGGCTGCTTTTTTTTAATTCACACAATAAATGTAAATTTTAATATTTAATATACTCGAATATAAATTGTTTTACGTTTGTATTTGCTGGGATTTTAATTTTTCTAATTATACTATCATTCGATTCTTCCACGAAGATTACATAGATAAAAAATGGACAAAATTCGCCTTAACTTTATGTTGCAAAAATGGTATGAACTCCAAATAGCAACTGACATCAAAATGCTTCGACATTTTGTTCAACAACAATCTGATTGCTTGCACGAATTTGTTCATAAACTTCTAGTTCACCTTGGAGAGCCTCAATACTAACTGCTAATGAAAAAGGTATGTCAAGTTCGAGATTTTTTTCCCATCCTTTATGTCCCACAACTGCAAAGGATAGTTGTGCTGGCAATTGGTTCGATTTTAAAATCACCCAATCTTTTTGTGCCGCACTGTCCTGCCTTTTAAGACCTCGTACAGCTCCCCAAACAGGATTTGACCAAATAGTCCATGATAAAGAATCAATATCCTCTGTTTCTGCTTGAGGATTAGAAATGTTTTTTAGAATTCTAGCTTTAAAACTAGCATATGATTCTCCGAGTTTGGAAGATTCCCAGCTCAGCCATGAGGATAAGTAAGATTGAATCTTGCGTCTTGTTCTGCGTGGCACAGCAGTGTAGCAAAGCGTCACTTCGATTAGAACGTCAAAATCTTCACCTTGTCTTCTAAGTTCAGTAGGAATGTTTATAGAATACAGATTGGCTGCGCCTGGTTTTACTGTAGATTCGGCAGTTAGCGTTACTCTTTTTTCAGAATTGTCTAATGCTCTTGCTAGGTTGGGTATTCCATAGCCAAAGGTTCTAATTGCTTCCAGTGTAGGTGTCCTAAAAACTTGTTCAGGAAGTCTTGCAGATTGAATTACAAGTGTTTTGTATAATAACGCGCTTTCTCCAGGCAACGAAGCTTGTAACTGCGAGGCAATATGCGTGACTTTAGGAGCGGCAAATGAAGTTCCAATTGCATTGCGATCTACACCTGAACCTCCTGCACGGACAAGTAATGGGTTTAGTACCTGTTCATTAGTTAAATTTGTTCCTAGTTTTTCTTTAACCCAATCTCCTGCGTATTCAACAAGTTCAGGTTTAATCCCACCCCACAAACCAAGTCCTGTTCGTGAAAAAGAAGATATCTCATCACGTTTTCCAAACGAAATGCGGTCTAGATCTTCGAAATCACTGAGGCAGACCGAACCAACTGTAATTGCAAATTTGCTCTGTGCGGGATCAGCAATTCTGCAACTATTTTCATATAGATAATTCGGATAATTCCTGCCGGAAGCTAAATGCTCAATTATCCCAGGATTAGTTCTTTTGGTAGTAGAACATTGTAAATTTCCTGCGGATATAATAAATAAAATATCATTTTCGTGTGTGAGCAGGTCAATCATTGCTGCCCATGGAGACATATGTACAATTCTGCATGGAATGCTGTGATTGATTGACATATTAAATATTTTGGCATTTTCAAATCTAGCTACAATATCTCGCATTAATGCAGGAGGATATAAGTTTGAAGCCATTTGATTGTATTTGTTCAAAACTCTGGCATTTAATAAAAAACAATGTGGACGAAATATTCCATCAGTTGGAATGTTTTCGCCGAATAGGACAGCTCCAGCCACTCTTGTTCCGTGCCCGCCATTTGCATATAAATCTGATGTAGTATTATCAAAAGGGTCGTAATTTTTGGAGCTTTGTGCTAATACCGCACTGTTTAATAACCTATGATTTTCCTGTATTCCACTATCTATAATGCATACTTGAGGTGCATTGGCCAATGGTTCTATAACTTCTAGAGTAGTGTCAACTATCTGACCGTCTACAGTCAGAGGCTGCTCATATTCTTCATATTCGGCAACTTCAAAAACATATGGATAATTTAAAACGAAATCACGTAAGGCTATCCCGGAAAGGGTTGCTCTAAAACAGAAACTGTCTTCAAAATGCACGCTTTCAGGATTAATTTCTGCTTTATAACCGTGAAAAAAATGCTGTATTGATTCTTCTCTCTGGTCGGCAAGTTCAGCCTGCTGTATTTGTAGCTCCTGAACTTTGGCGTTCCATCGGCTTAAAATCTCCTCAAACTGTAGTTCTGTCTGCTGGTCATTTTTTTGAGGTTGAACAGGGTAGGCCACATAGGTTGCGACAGAAATATCTACTGTTAATTGATCTTGGTCTCTAATGGTTCCCCATTTGGCAAATAATTTTTCAGATAAAATCTGTTCTGTTCTCCAAGAAGTGCCGGTGTTTATTTCCCAAAGTTGGGCAGCTTGATTTTTATATTTTCCTTCTTCATTGATAAATTTCTCTATTTTTGCATGTAACGAAGAAAAGCCATCAATGCTTGCGCCGATTATATAACCGTCGAGTTCTTCAGAGATAATATCTATTCCTAAGCCTTTTAGGGATTCAATGTTGAAGAGATTGGTATCAACTTTAAGAAATATTGGAATAGCGTTTTGATCAGGGATGTCGGGTAGCCCTTCTTCCATTCTTTTAAGAATAGTTTTTTCCCTAGCATATTTCAATAAATTTGCACTTTCCTTTAGGTACTTACCATATGCCTGCCTGTTTGCAAGATTATCTGCAGTTCGTGGATTAAGGGATTTATTTATTGGTATACGCGGAGGCTTATGTTCTCCAATAATTTTTTGGATTAAAGGAAGATTCGGAAACTGTGGCATAAACTATGATTTAATGTACAATTGATTTTCCCTTAGTGATTGTTCTAAAAAAAACAAATTTACATTGTCATTGCCTTTAATTATCGATAGTTTTGCAGCATCGTTGGCAATTTTTACAATAAGAGCTGCGGAAAATCCTATCATTTTCTCTGCAAGTAAATTCCATTTAACATCTTTTGCAATTTTTATTGAGCCCAGTGTAGATTGTAAGATATGTTCAATTTCCTCCTGGCCAGGTTTGGGCATTTCTATTATGTCATCAAATCTTCTAAACATTGCCTTGTCTATTGATCCTTCTAGATTTGTAGTTGCTATAATGATTCCTGGACCGTCATAATCTTCCAATACATTTAATAGAATATTTACTATTCGATGCATTTCACCAACATCCTGCTTATTGTCTCTTGATTTAGCAATAAAATCAAACTCGTCAAGTAACAGAACGCAAGGATAATTTTGAACGGCTTCGAAAAGAGTTTTTAGATTTGCAGCAGATTCTCCCAAATAGGAAGAAATTACGGCTTCAAATTTAACTTTTAAAAAAGGAAGTCCAATATTCCATGCTATTCTTTCTGCGCTCATGCTTTTACCACAGCCTGGTGATCCATGCAGTAAAATACGTTTACGGGGTTTTAAACCATAATGCGCCAGTCTTTCTCTCGCAACATATTCATTTTCAATACGGCTTATCTTTTCCTCTATATTTATTGGTAAAACCATTTCATAACGAAGTAGCTCACGGGGTATTTCGGTGGCAAGGGGAATTTTATTCCTTTTATCAGTCGGTATAGTTACGCTACTTCCTAAAATGTTTTTAAGTTCACCAGTAAAAGTACGGTGAGAAATTACATTCTTATCCAAAATATTTTTAAGACGCTCTGCCAATCGAACATGTCCTTTCTTGCGCTCATCATCAATAATTACCTCTGCAACTTTAATTAAATCATCAGTAGGTTCACCATCAATAGAGCGAAATAATCTAATCATTAAGTCTTGATTCATAATCTTTAGAGGTTTTGGTTATATAAAATTTTGGAGCTGATTTGTTAATCTGCGCAAAGATAGATATTAATTTTTTGTTCAATATTGATATTTGATGCTAAGTGATAGTAATTTAGAAAAATTTAAGTTACAATGAACTCCAAATGGATAAATTTTCAGGTTATTTATTACATATCACCATTTATGAAGTTGCTTAAACCTTTTATATTCTTCATTGTCCTGCATTAAAAAAAGCATAAAATCATCTAAGCTTATTTTGCTTGAACCAAAACCCATGTCTTTTCGTATCAATTTCATAATTTTAAAATAGGTTTTAAAGTGACCAACTCCAAGATCCGGCTGTTTGAGTTCTAATGTCCAGTCAGTATAAGTTTTGAATATATTGTCAGGTGCATATAGAAACATTTCTCTTTTTGCTGTCAGCAGCCGTTTTTGAATATCTTTTTCAGTGAGTTGTTTTTCTCCCATTTTGCCTGCCATGCTCAAATCAATTATTAAGTACACTATTTCAGAATACAATTTGTATTTTTTTTCTGATAGTTGGCTTTCAATATCTTTAATTTTGTCTTTTTGATACTGTACCCTCCAGATTAGAAAAGCACTTAAAGTTCCTAGTAAGGAAAGCATGATTTCTTTATAGGGAATTTTTTCTTCAATCACTTCCTTATATTCTGAATTTTCTGCTTTTATAGTTTTATTTTGAGAAGTGATATTAATGGAATATAGTATCAAAAAAATTATAAGATTTTTTTTCATTTTATTAGTACATATTTATTTTATAATGACAAACAGAATGTTGTTTAAAAGATTCTATCAATTTCATTCAAAAAAAATATTTAAAATTTGGTTAAAGAATGTATTTGAATTTTAATCGTATTAATATTTTTCCAGCCAGATTTTGATATCGTTAAAATCTTTTAGATCTAATTGATTCTCGATCTGTTTTGCTGTTTCCTGTGCGTCTTTTGTAAAGAAACTTGTCGTTACTATAATGCTTTTTGCTGGTTTATCCAAGTAATGAACCCCAGCCACATTTCTGATTATGCCGACATCGATTTTCTGATCTGCCGCATACCTTTTACATTCCACGTAAGCCAGAAAATCTGTTGTTGCAGTTCATATACTGGCAATTATATCACGACCACCATCCCTTGTAGCCTTAGTGAGCTCTACGTCAAATCCAAAATCTTTAAAGATAGCAGCAATTAGCTCTTCGAATTTACGTGGGTTCATATCATACATTCTCTCCGGATACTTTTTGAAAAAATGTTTAACGGCATCATCCATATCTTTTATAATAATTGGTGATTTTGGGTCAAAAAGGCTAGAATGATAAAGTTCATTTTCAATTTTTCCTGCTTGCGAAGCTTGTTTCATTTTTGAAGTCAATTTCTCTACAGCATTCTCTTCTTTTTCAATTGATACTTCTAAATCTGCCAATGTATAAAGACCATCTCCATCCAAAGCTAAAATAACGTAACTCCAATCTTTATCATAATTGTCTAAAAGAACAGTTCCAATAATATGTGCTTCATCATCAGCAAACCAGTAATGCTCAACTGCTGAAAATGTTGGGAATCTTTCAAAATTATAACTATTGAAATTCCTAGAGTTTATTGATTTTAAAGACATTATTTTTTTAAGTTATGTTTTGTGCAATATAAAAAGTACTTTTATTAATTCATTACGGTTTTCCATAGTAGTTCAAAAAAAATCATCAACAGAACTACAATTTAGTTTGTAAAGTTGAAAAAAGCTAAGAAAACCAAATAACTGAAAATAAAATTTCGGGAAAATACATTAAGTGTATTAAAAATCTTTAATGTATTATTTAGAGTGCCAAACAATTTTTGAAAATTAACCCACTAATTGTCTAAAGTAATTTTCAATCAGTTCTCGCAATTTTATTATTTCAGCTTCAAAATTTTTAACATCATTATTAGCGTTAATTCGAATAACGGCATGGCTAACTTCTTTAATTTCATTTTCAGTTGTACCATATATGCGTTGCATATCAGTTTGACTTCCGCCTTCGTCTTCTCGTTTGATTAATATATTATATTCCACTATACACATTTTCTCTACTTTTTCACTCTTTTCCTGTAGTATTTTAGCTTGTGCAATAATTTCATCAGTTAAGAGAATTCTATTTCGGTGGGAATATTGGAATGTCAAAGCATAGGTTTCCTGAAATCGGGTTAGATTTGATTTCAACAGGTTATGACTTAAGTATGAGGGCTTAGTGAAATGTGTAAAACTGTAGTGATACGCCACAACCATGTCATACATCTTTTTTAAGCACTCAATTTGTAGTTCGGTGTGTCTTGTAAACTTGATTTCTTTTTTAGACAGTTCTGCCTTAAACGTTTCAATTGTCTCAGACAGTTTAACGCTTTGAAAATATCGAACTATACCAATTATTATAATTACAGCTAACAAAATCCAAGAAGTGACATCTTTATAATTCACGACTACATTTTTTGCTAATTCAATTGAAGTGTCATCCATTCTTAAAATTTAAACCCTTTTTTAAAAATATTAGTGATTGACGCAGTAATTTGGTCTGTAGTCATCTTTGTCGCTTTCGATGTCAATTCCTTATTAAACTCTTCACAACAAGAGGAGAACTGAAAACCTGTTTGTGTTACCTCAATTGTAGCTTGCTTTTGATGTACTGGGCAAACTTCATTTTCCAATGCTTGTTTTATTGCGTAATTATCTACTGAATCATTCATAGTTTATTTTGTTAAAATTTATATTAATGTATAATTATAAAACTCTCTTGTTTGTATTTCGATGTTGTTTTACATTTCTTCTTTTTTAGTATAATCAAGTATGCCGGTTAGATTCACAAATTGAAATTGATGCAAGCCTAAATAAAGTTGATGATGATTAGCATCAGCATAAATTTTTACAGCAATAGATTGCTTTTTTATTCGGTAAATAAAGATTTTATATACTTACTTAATTTGCACAGCCATCTCTGGAAAAGAAATCTCTGGCCGCATTTCGGTACAGGGTCAATATAGGTAACTGAAACCTTTTCAATGTAATCTTCAATTGACGATCCGGTAAGTTTGTTAATCTCTTCTCTTTTCTTCTGCACCATTTCTTCAATCTGCTCCTCTGTGAGTAGTGTTCCTGCTTCGGAGGAGGAGGTACGGATTAACTCTCTTATAAAATTTCTTTCCTCGGCAATACATTGTGTTATATGATTTCCGTATTCCTGCTCGGGATCAAAAAAATCATCAGGATCATTGTACTGTATGAATTCTGTCTTGGAATACAGCTTCTGCATAAATCTCCGATGAAGATCTTCGGTGCTCATTCCGTTGAAATAATCAATATCCTGTTTCATAATATTGGTACTAATTTGACGGAAGTGCGATTAAGTTTCCTTCGTAGGGATAGGCAAATTCGGTGATAGCCACAGACTGGTCCAGCCAAGCTGTTTCATCCTGCTTTTTGAGCATGATGGGCATTCTGTGTTTATGGTTGTGCACAAAGTCCATTAGTCTGTTTGCTTTTGTGGTAACCATGGTATAGGTATTTTTAATTTCATCCGTTACAGGGTCAGTCCATGAGGAATACAATCCCGCAAAGGTGAAGATTTCATCATCCTGAGAGTTGATCTGGTACTTGTCCTTGCTTTTTCCCTTCTCATCATTCCAATGCCATTCGTAATAGGCCGAAGCGATGATAAGGCATCGGTTATGGGTTATGTTTTTGAACGATGCTTTCTCGTCAATGGATTCAATGCGGGCATTGAGCGTGTTTTTCCTAAAATCTATGTCTTTAGCCCAGGAAGGCAGAAGCCCCCAAGTATAATCTGTTGTAATAAGATGCGGAGAGGAATTGAGTATCACAGGGATATTTGGATGGGAGAACCCGTTTATAAAATCCGACTGCAGATAAGTTTCCTCGTTGTCGATTTCTGCATTAAATCTTCTTTTGAGATCTTCTATTGAAGCATTCTGCTGGGTGTAATAACACATAATTTTCCGTTTTAAGGCTGTTTAAAAATGTCTTATCCTGATACAAATATGCCCTTGGCAGGGCTTTGTCTTTTTAATTGCGCTTAAGTTTGGCAAAACGATCTTATGTAATTTTACCCAATAGACATCAAATGTATTGAAAGACTTATAAAAGAAAATGAAAAGCGAAAACAAAAGCTTAGGAAAATAAACAGCAGAAAACTGATGTACTGCATGCTTGTTTTTCTATTTATTTTTTCACTTCTCTATCAAATTTAATTCATTCTTAGGACTTTACATAAAAAAAATCAAAATTTCATTCTGTGGCGCGGTAGGTTAATTTCATGCTCCTGCGGATAAGGCTGTCTTTGGGTGCTGCTGACATCCTGTTTGATGTTGTGCTGTGTGGTATACCTTTTTTCCGAGTCCGAATATCTGGGATCGGGAATGAAAGGCATTTTCGCCATTCTGGAAATGGTGATCGTCGGGAAATGATAATCGATTTCCACTGTGCCCAAAAGCAGGTAGCAGCCTCCTCCCTGAAAAGGATTCTGGACCAGACTGTCCGGGAAATGCGCCGTATCAAAATAGGCACCCTCATGGTCGATCCATGTCCCGAAATACATATTTCCCCTTTTTGTCGGCACCTGTTTGGTCGAGATCAGATAAGCGAGCATGCGGACCTGTTTTTTATGGTATTTCAAAAGGTCGCGCACCATTACATCTCCACGGTGTTTAGTCTGCAGCAGATCAAAAACGGTGCAGGATATGGGAAAGTTCAGTAGTTCGATCTCATCAAAAGCATCCTCGAATACCGAGCGCTCCAGAACAGGCAGCTTGAATTCCTTAGCAGGCTCCCGGATCAGCATAAGCCCCCGGTTTTCAGGCTTGAAATTGTTCATCAAAAGGCTTAACTGAACCAGCAGCTGGTTTTTGGTTTTTCCCGTAAAGTTGAAAGCTCCGATAAAAATAAGCACCTTTATATTCTCAATGCCCATGGGCACCCTGTTTATGAAATCCTCCAGCGATTTATAGACACCGTTTCTCTCGCGTTCATAGGCGATGAACTGGGAGAGTTTGGAATCCAGGCCCTGCAGGTGCATAAAGCCCAGATAAATATCGCTGCCGTAAAGAGCCGTTTCATATCCGCTTTTATTCACGCAGGGCGTATGTATGGCGGCGCCGGCCATCCTGGCTTCGTGCACATAGATTTCAGTGCGGTAAAATCCGCCCTGATTATTGATCACAGCCACCATAAATTCAACAGGGTAGTGCACCTTGAGATAAAGGCTCTGGTAGCTTTCTACGGCATAGGAAGCCGAGTGCGCCTTGCAGAACGAATAGCCCGCAAAGGATTCGATCTGGCGGTAGATCTCACGGCTCAGTTCCTCGGGATGCCCCTTTTCGGCTGCGGCAACAAAGAAATCATCCTTTACCTTCTGAAGCGCGGTTTTTGAGCGTCCCTTGCCCGACATGGCACGTCTGAGAATATCTCCGTCGGCGGCTGACAGTCCGCCGTAATGCAGGGCAATTTTGATAACGTCTTCCTGATAGACCATAATGCCATAGGTTTCTCCGAGCTGCTGCTCAAATACAGGATGGAAATACTCAAATTTTGACGGATTGTTATGGCGGAAGATGTACTCCTTCATCATTCCCGACTGCGCGACACCCGGGCGGATAATGGATGATGCCGCCACAAGGGTCTTGTAATTGTCGCATTTCAGACGGCGCAGCAGTCCGCGCATAGCAGGGCTTTCAATGTAGAAGCATCCGATGGTTCTCCCTTCCGCAAGATAGACGTTTGCGGACTGTTCATTTTTGGAGATTCCCGTGTCTCGGATATTGATGCGGATTCCTCTGTTCTGCTCAATTATCTTCACGGTATCATCAATATGACCGATGCCTCTCTGGCTAAGTATATCAAATTTGTCAAAACCGATATCCTCAGCGGTGTGCATATCAAAAAGTACGATGGGGAATCCTTTAGGCGGCATTTCCAGCGGTGTGTAATTGGTCAGCGGTTCCTCCGAGATCAGGATTCCGCAGGAATGCATGCTTCTCATATTGGGGTATTTTTCCAGCATCATGCCGTATTCCTGCACCAGTCTGACTATGGAATTGGTCTGGTGGAGCTTCATAGGATTTTTTGCCAGCATATCCAGCTCGTCTTTCGGCAGTCCGAAAACCTTGCCGACCTCGCGGAAAATGGAGCGGTATTTGAATTCCACATTGGTGCCGCAGAAAGCGACATTCTCATAGCCGTAGCGGTCAAAGATGTATTTCAGGATCACATCACGCTCTTTCCAGCTCCAGTCGATGTCAAAATCGGGAGGGCTTTTGCGGTTTTCGTTCAGAAAGCGCTCAAAATACAGGTCAAGCTCCAAAGGACAGATGTCGGTTATTCCCAGACAGTAGGCGATAATGCTGTTGGCGCCGGATCCCCTTCCGATATGAAGGAAACCGCGGCTGTTGCTGTAGCGTATGATATCCCAGGTAATGAGGAAGTAGCCGCTGAATTCAAGGTCATTGATCACTTTGAGCTCTTTCTCCACGCGCGCTTTTGCTTCTGGGTTGTGGCGTCCATACCGCCATACCAGGCCTTCCTCGGCAAGGGTAGTCAAAAGGGCAATGTCCCCAGCCTTATTTTTGGTATAATGCTTTTTGTTTTTGGGGCTCTCGAAATCGTACTGAAAATTGCAGTGTTCGATGATGTATCGGGTATTCTGGATGATCTCTGGATAGTCTTTATACAAGGCAGAAAGTTCTGTTTCAGGAACCATCATGTCGGATTTTCGGCAGCAGTCTTCAGGACCGAGTTTGGAGAGAAGCTCATTGAGGTCAACTGCGCGAAGGATCCTGTGCAGGTTGTATTCCCTTTTGGTGCGGAATACCACGGGCTGAAGAATGACCATTCTGGAAATCTTCTTTTTAAGCTCAGGCATATAAAGCCTTCCGAGCTGGTCGGGCCGGATGCCGATAAATTCATTTTCGCCGAGCTCTGCAGGCGCATTTTCCAGCGTATAGATAAAATAAACCGATTCAAAACAAGGTGCCTTTACCGGAAGGGGATTTCCGCTGAAATTATAATCGGTCAGAAAGCGGTTCATCTGGGCAAGCCCTGCTGCATTTTGGGCAAGTCCAATATAACGCAATTTGTGCCTGCAGCGGAATTCTATACCGACAAGCGGTTTTATGCCTGAGGCTTCACAGCCTTTTATAAAATCATAAATCCCAGTTACGGTATTAATGTCGGTCAAGGCTGCTGCCGTGACACCGCACTGTGCTGCCTGTTTTATCAGATCATCCAGCGGAATAGTGCCGTAGCGCAGGGAATGATAGGAGTGGCAGTTAAGAAACATGATTTATTTTTTACGTTTTAAAATTTCGTCTTTATTGTTGGGTTTGAAAGATGCTCCAGCGCATCTCATCACGGCATCAAATCCGTAACGGGTCTTCATTCTGTCCATAGCCTGATAAAGGGAAAGCATTTCCTCGGTATCATTGAAAAGGTCGATCTGATAGGTTCCCCTGACAAGGCCGCTGAAGCGCACTCCGATCAGGCGCAGCCTCATGCGGCGCTGGTAGAGCTTGGTAAAGAGATCTGTTACTGTCTGGGTCAGAAGATGATCCGCTGAGGTGTACTGGACTCTGGACTGTTTGGTTTCGGTATCAAAATTGGCGTATCTTATCTTGACGGTCACCGTTGAGGTGAGCCACTGCTCGGCGCGCAGCTGATAAGCCAGTTTCTCCACCATGCCCTGAAGGATCCTGTTTAATTTTAATACATCAATGGTGTCCTGTGAAAAGGTATGTTCGGTTGAAATTGATTTTCTTTCCGTGTAAGGCTCTACAGGATTGTTGTCAATTCCATTGGCTTTTTTCCAGAGCTCGGTGCCGTTTTTGCCGATCATCTGCTGCAGGGATTCGGCAGGCATTTCAGAGAGGGTCTGGATGGTGCGGATGCCGATTCTCGAAAGCAGCTCAAAGGTTTTCTGTCCGACCATCGGGATTTTTCGGATGGAGAGCGGATTCAAAAAGGACTGCACCAGATGCTCGGGAATTTCAAGGTTCTGCTTCTGCTTGCCTTCACCAGTTCCGATTTTCGAAACGGTTTTGTTGACCGAAAGCGCAAAGGTGAGGGGAAGGCCTGTTTCTTTGGTAATGCGCTGGGCGAGCTCATCGGTCCATTTGTAGCTGCCATAGAATTTATCCATGCCAGTGATATCCAGATAAAATTCATCGATGCTGGCTTTTTCCACTACGGGCGCTTTTTCCTGGATGATTTCTGTAATGTCGTGAGAAAGCCTGGAATAGAGTTCCATGTCTCCTTTCATAATTTTTGCCTGAGGGCAGAGCTTCATGGCCATATGGATCGGCATGGCCGAACGCACGCCGAATTTTCGAGCTTCATAGGAGCAGGAAGCCACAACGCCTCTCTCACCGCCTCCAATGATAAGCGGTATGCCGTTAAGTTCAGAATTTGTCAGTCTTTCGCAGGATACGAAAAACGTGTTCATGTCGATGTGTACAATAGCCCGGCTCATAATCTTAATCATTTTATACACATCAAAATTAGTACAGTCAGTAACAAATTTTAAAAATAAAATGTTCTAAATAATAACAAAAATAAAAAAGCCTTATTTTTCGGGGCATAAAAAAAGCACCCAAATCGGTGCTTTTTTGCTTTATTAAGAATTTACGGAAGGATCAGAATTATTCTGAAGCAGGTTCTTCGCCGATCGGCTGGCCTGCTGTTTTCTTCATCAGAATGTAAAAATCCCTTAAATGCCACCATGCCGGGCAGCGGTCTATCGGGCCGTTAAAATTTCTGATGGTGGTATAACAGCTTTTCAGGAAAACCTGAGTGTCGGTAATCTTCGCCCATTCGGTCCACGCTACTTCCTTCGGCGGCGGATTGTTCTCAAAATATCGTTTTATTTCTTCATGATTCATAGGGCAAAATTACTTAAAAAACCAGAACAGCACAAGGGCATGAAAGATGAAAACGCCCTTAAAGGGCGCCTTCATCAGCAAAAGAGTAATAGGTTTCGGGAGTTACAATCAGATGGTCAAGCAACGGAATATCCAGCAGTTTTCCTGCTTCTCGGATTTTTCGGGTCATATTTCTGTCGGCCTCGGAAGGGACTGTCTTTCCTGAGGGATGGTTGTGGGTGATGATGATCCCGACGGCGGCAGCTTTCAGGGCTGCCGCGAAAAGCAGGCGCATATCAACCACAGTTCCCGCTATGCCTCCTGAGGACACCTCGTAGATTCCCAGAACCCTGTTGGACTGGTTGAGCAGCAGCACTTTGAACTGCTCAAAGAACTCTATCTTGCCGGTATCCCAGCTGTCAATCAGCAGTCGGTAAGCGTCTCTGGAAGAGCTGATATAAGGCCTGTCGGCGCTTTTTACTCTGCTTTTATAGATCAGTTCGATTTCTGATACTTTGTGCCAGTCTGTGTTTTGTTGTAGATTTTTCATAGCTGCTGTAGTTTTAAGATTAATTACAGCACCGCTGCCCGGGAAGGGCTGAGCGAACGCAGAAAGCAACGCAATAAAGCAGGAGCGGAGCCCTGCATTTATGGGGGAATTTTTTGCGGAGAACCGAAAGCCGTGCCCGAACTTTGTGATGAAATTGGCTTAACATTCCACTATGGCTCCTAAACCGGGACTGCCCGATGCGCCTAAAAGTGTCTGCGCGCGCCAAAAAAAACCGCAGTATAAATCTGCGGTATGAATAGTAAAATTTTTTAAGCGGAAACTGCCTGTTTTTTTCGTTTCTTCATCCGACAGGCAATCTCAGGCATATTTCTGCGGATAATCCCCAAAATCCGGCTGTGATATCTACTGGCATTATTGCGAAGCCCTCGGCATTGGATGATTTCCATTTTGGAAAGGGAGATTTCAATGGTTTCCACGGGTCTGTCCTCAATCTGCGCCGAGAGTATCAGGGAATCTTTCTTTTTATAATACTCGTTGGTAAATACGCAATGGTGGAGCGTGTCGCCCTCGTTGAGAAAATCCTGTACACGGTCAAGAACTTTTACCGTAATGCCATTATCGGCAAATGAAAGTCCGAAGAACTGTTTTTTATCCTGCTTGTAAATCGGCTCTGCTTTCTGTATTTCGGCACGCATCTCTGCTAAATGCTTCCTGCGTTGAATATCCCTTTTTTTGGCAACGAGCCTGTCATGCGCCTGGTCCAAATTTTCAGGGCAGACAAGCGCAGGGGCGCAGAGGTCTTTTTTGAACCATCGGAGCAGGGCAATATAATCCTCCCAAATTTTAATGTCCTGAATTTTATAGCTGTGCTTAAGGCAGGTTTTTACCGCCTGCCAGTTTTCACGCAGGTGCTGTTTATGGGAAGTGAGGTAATGCTTGAGCAGGGAGGTCTGCGAACTTTTCAAAAGTGTTTCTGCAACGGGGTCTTTTAAAAGGGCTGTAAAGAGAATCTGCGGAGCAATGCCATACATAGAGGCTTTAAAGCCGTTTCTTCTCAGAAGCGGAATGACTTTAAGGCTTGGATAAACCTTATAGGGATTGATGCGGTACTTCGGACTGTTCTTAAAATCCTTAGGTCGGATTTCCAAAGGGGAGTAGTATTTCCATGCATCATAGGCATTGGAGAAAACATTGGTGCTTCTCGAGATGGTGCGCACCTCGCCTTTGGGACTAATCCAATGCTGCATGACTTCGGTGTGGGAATAGTCGGGAAGGCAATTCTTTTTCATGTTCTTGTGCGAGCAGATGATGCGCACCACCTGATACCCCAAGCAGGTATCGGTGAGGGCGTAGTATTCGATTTCCCTGAAATGCACCTGATTGTGCTGATGTATTTTAAGCCTGCCCTGACAGGTAGTGCAGTTGATATAGTTTTTGCAGGACTGGCTCTGGCTGTCAGGCTTCCACGAATGGGTGCATTCCAGACAATGGAATTTCCCTCGTGAGAGCACCGCCCATTTCAGGAAAATATTCTTTTCCGCCCACTGATGGACTTGCGCAGTAATGGGGGCAAGGGAAACGCTTAAGGAGCTGATTTCTTTTTCTATAGCTGTTTTGGGTATCATAGGTCAAAGAGTGTTAGGGTTTTCAGAACAGGTTTCACGGATTGCACAGTCTGTGTTTTTTGCACTGTGCTTTGTGATACTGCAGGGGCAGTCGAGAACAAATCAGGTTTTGCAGGAGCACTTACCGCAACCCTGCATTGGACATGGGCGGGCGTTCCAATGCTGTCGTCTGCGTAGTACCTGACCGCCATATCAAAGATTTCCTGATTGTCAAAGGCGCATTCCCCTGTTTTTCTAACCTCTCCGAAAATGTAGTGGAAACAGCTTTCAAGGTTTTTGCTTTCTTTTTTAAAGTCGGCAGAAAACACGGCATCGTCCTGCGCTTTTTCGCTGAGGTAGGTTTCTATAGCGGTTTTAAATTTTTCAGATGCTTTCATGGCGCATAAATTTTAATGTGAAACGGCTTTTAGTCCTATCAGAATGGCAGGTCGTCGGGTTCATTTTTAGCCTTGTTTTTCTTTGGAACTGCGAGAGCATTGGAATCGCTTTCTGTTTTAGGGAAAACCAGTATCTTGATATTGCTTGTGTGAAAGGTCAGAGAGCCGATCGCTTTGCCCTCGGCATTGGTGTATACATTCAGACCGATGCGCCCGAAGAGTTCGACCATAGTGCCTTTTTTGAGCCACTGCGCCATTTTGGAACCCATCCAATAGGAGCAGTCGATGTAGGTCACAATCTTTTTAAGTTCGGCAGACCCTTTCGGTCTGTAGCTGTCGTTTACGGCAATGGAGAAGTTTACCACCTCCCTATCATTAGAAACTTTTGCCGTTACGGCATCTTTTGTAATTCGTCCTGAGATTTCCATGATGCAAGATTTTAAATGAATATTTATCTGTTTTTCTCAAGCCCCGCATGAAATTTTCCAAAAGAAAAACGGGAAAAAAGAAAGCACAAAATCAAGCGCCCGATAAAGGTTCCGGAGTGCTATAAGTCCCGAAGGGCGGCGCAGCCGTTATGCGCATGCAGGAGACTGCGGGTGCTATTTTGGCGGCTCTTTTAATCCGTTTTCATTGGAAATTTCCCTATAAGTTTTAACAGCAGGCAGAACCAATTTCAGACGCCTGTTTTGTGAACGGCATTGAAATATTTTGTAAATTCAGACGGCAAAAAACACTGCAATGGAAAAGCAATATGATCTGGACCGTTTTTTAGAGGCTCAAAAGGAAACGTACGGGAACGCACTTTGCGAAATCGGAGAGGGAAGAAAACAGACCCACTGGATGTGGTTTATTTTCCCGCAGCTGAGAGGACTGGGATTTACGGATTACAATATCTTTTACGGGATTGAAAACCTAAAGGAAGCATCACTGTATCTTAACCATCCTGTACTGGGAAAACGTCTGGTGGAAATTACCAGCGCCATGCTTCAAATCGAAAACAAAACGGCACTGGAAATCCTGGGCAGACCAGACGAAAGGAAACTCAAGTCCTGCATGACCCTGTTCGGTCTGCTGCCTGATTCGCCAGACTGTTTCATGCAGGTTCTTGAAAAATATTATAATGGAGTAATGGACGAAAAGACATTACAGATTTTAAAATAATCTGTCACTTAAAAAAAGAATTTGAAATAGGGATTAAGGGAGAGATAATAGGCTAGTCAGATTTTCTTAATTTATCTACATTGATTTCAAATTCCGTCTTTTTTGCATCATCATCTAATTCTACATTTGTGTAATCAAATTGCCTTGCAACTGTATTTAGAATAAATTTTCTTTGTCGATCATCTTCTACAACTTTGGAATGGTAAAAATGACTTTTTATACCCATAATAGTTTGAGTTATGAAATATAGAGAGACCTTATTGTTTTGGAAAGCATTTAAGTTGCCTTTCTGCTCATAATCAGTGTTTATGTAGATTATTTCTTCAACATCATATCCCTTTTTACTCATATGGATAGATTGAATATGCTCTTCAAAAATTTTGTCACTTTTTGGAAGATACTCCTGTAGTACAGTTTTTATTTCATTTGAGTAATTGTATATCAGTATTTTACATAGCTTTTCACTAAATTGAGATTCATCAATTACTAAGTTAGGAGATTCATTTAATAGCAGAATTAAGGCAAGAGCTAATTTTTGAGGCACTATTTCATCGGAGAAAGTGTGTATTTCCAAATTGATTTTTCCTGCTATCGAAGCGACAAAAATCATTTCTTCGTTTACTTCTCTAACTGAAAGAATTGATATTTTTTTTGATAAGTTTTCATATATGGTGTCGAGGTCATCTTGGTTCAGCAGATCTCTTGATTGCTCAATAGCAATTCCCAGCAAGCTATAAGAAAATTGGTTTTTACCGATATTATCTATTATCAAATTGATAATCTTTTTAAATATTCTTTTTCCTTCTTTTATTTCAAGTGCTTCACAATAATTTATAAAAGATAAGAAGGAACTTATTGTATTTTCGCGCCCCCCCTCAGTGGTAGCATATTTTTGGTATAAAATTTCAAAGTTTGACTCAACTGATGAAGTATCTGCGTTATCTAAAATTAAGTTAAGCTTGTCATCCAGATTAATTTTTATGGCTGTATTTTGAATAAGCTGATTTATCAGCTTATTGGCTTCTGATTGAAATCCTTCTTTATTATAAATATTAATTGCTTTTGAAATATTATGTCGGTAAGATTCTGAAAATTGATCAATTTTTGAATAATATGACGCGCTTTCCACTAATGACTCGGCAGCTTTTAAAGGTTCATTTATTAATGATAAAGTTTCAGCTTTCTCTCTAAGAGCATTGGCTGCACCGTAATAAAAGTTTAAATCTTTGCTAATATTGATTGACTTGTCTGCAAATTCAATGCTAGCCTTATAATTCCCAGAATCTCTTTCTATGGAAGATAATATCCAATAAATTCTTCCTTCATCTTTAAGCAGATTGTACTCTTTACATTTCAGTAAAGCTTCTTCATATATTAGTTTAGCATCTTCTATGGCCCCCTCATCTCTAATAACATTACCATAATTTATCAGGTTTAAAATCACTTTATCCTTCATTTCATACTGCTGGCAAAGTTGAATGGCTTTGTTGCCATACTCTTTCGCTTTTTCATATTTTTTTTTCTGTCTGTAAATACTTGTAAGTGAATTTAATACTATAACCTCAATTGAAAAATTGGATGATTCTTTAATCATATCTAATAGTTGTAGACCGTATTTCTCAGCCTCATCTAAGTATTCAGTAATTTGTCCTAAACAGGTAACTAAATTTACCAGACTACTTAACATGCCTTCCTTGTCATCTACTTCGTAAAATATTTCGAAAGCTTCTTTACAAGCTTTTGCTCCTTTTGCAAACTCTGATAAATCGACATAAATTTTTGATAGATTGATAAGAAGTGGCGCTTTTAACTGTTTTGCATTATGAGAAATTTTCGTAAAAATCGTATCTGCTATTTGCTTAGCTTCTTCAACTTTTCCTTCTTCAAGAAGATTCATTGCTTTAAACATAAGGGCATAGGTATAAAACTTCTTTTTGCCTGATTTTTTTAAGTGCTCTAGACTTTTATCAATGCAAATGGTTGATTCTTTACGATTTCCTAATAAATGATGTACATGACACAAATGATAGTTTAAATATCCAATATCAAGGTCATTACTTACAAACTTTAATTTAGTTTGTAAAACCTTTAAGGCAAAGGACAGCTCTCCCCAGCTGATTAAGCTAGGAAAAACATCATATAGGTATTTTTCAACTTTTTCTGGAAGAATATCAATAAGAAGATATGTAGCTTGAATTATTTCTTCTTTGGCTAAGTAAAAATTTCCAAGCTTTTCTTTATAATGATTTATAATTCCTTTATCATTCAATTTATCAAAGACAAAATCATCGAAAGATGGATGGAATAACTCTAAATAACCATTTCTGTTATTTACCAATGATGAAATTGAATCTATCTCATTTGATAACTCAATTATTGAAGTTCTACTCAATATTTCACTAAGTTCTGAAATATTAATGTTAAAATAAGGAACGCAGATGGACGCTAAAATTTCCTGTTGGGCAGGTGTTAGACTATTCCATATAGAATTTTGATATTCAACTAAACTTTCAGGTAGAGGAGATATTTTAAATTGAGAGAAATAGAAAAGATACAAAGGATTTCCCTTAGATGATGCCAAAATCTCATTAAACTCTAATTTAGAAGGCAAAGTTCCATGTGACGTTAAAAACTCTTTAACTTCTTCTTCACTAAAATTTGGATATTGATAGGAATTGATTCCGGTTGATTCAAATAAGCTTTTATTTCTTGAAACAAAGAGGAATTTGGTATTGAATTTTGAGATCATGATTAACTTGGAAACAGTTTCCTGATCCTGCTCACAATCATCAATAATAAAAAATTGTTGAGATTTTTGTAAGCAAACCTGTAGCCAATCAAAAGCCTCTTCAGTATTTTTGACTTCAATGAGCTCCTTCTTTTCCGCTAATCTTATTCTGTTTACCAAATAAGAAATTATAGATACCGAGGATTTACCTTTTACTGATATGTAAATTGGAGTATCGACTTTTTTAGAGATCTGATAAATAACGGTTGTCTTACCAATTCCAGGGTCACCAAATAATAAAAGCTGTCTTTTTTCTTTTAATAAATCTTCTATTTTTTCTACCTCAGAATCTCGAGAAATAAGCTTTTTGTTTTCATATTCTTTTGCAAGAATATCAAAGTAAGCAAAAGAATTAAGTTCTTTTAATTTATCTTGTTTTTCTTTCTTTAATAGAGCAACGATTTCAGGTGAGCTATGAAGCTCCATGTTTCCTGTAATGTTATATATATTTTCGGCATTCTGCACTTCTATATTCATCAGCACTTAATCCTTTTTAGGCTTGTAATCGCCTTGAATATTAAAAATGTTTTTTCCTGCATTTTGAACTCCTATGTTAAAACCTTTTTCATTTTTAAATTCCATCTTAGAAGCATGGGTAATCTGTTCTTTATTATCTTCAATCCATTTTTTGATTTCGTTGTAAAGTTCTTCATTATATGGGTTTCCTGAAATTTTTTCGTAAAGATCCTCTATATCTCTGTATGGTTTGGACGAGTTTATGGCTTCGGTGTTACATAATGTTTCAATATAATTTTCTGTATCTTGTTCTTTTTGAAAAAATTTGCTAATTCTTTTTTTCAATGATGAAAAGTCGAGTACTTTTTTTAAGCCGTCGTAAGTTGCACTTGCTATAACTTTAGAGGCTATGCCAGCTTTTTCTGCTGCTAAGAAGGTACAAAGGGATGAGAATATTGTAATCATTTTCTGTTTTATTTATTTAAGTAGTTTTCTAATTCTTTCTGGTCGTTTTTAACTTGATTAATTATTAGCTCTTCTGTATAGAATTTATCCTCAGGATAATAACTGTCAAACGATTCATATGTATCGTGAAGGTAGTCTTGTATCCTATTTGCATATCCTTCCTTCGTGAAATCTGTAGGCAAATTTTCCATCTGTTGTAATCTTTCAAAAATCGTTAAATTACAAACGGCTTGCTTCACAAGTTCTAAATCGTAGGTTTTGCTTAGTTTTTCCTGTAAATCACCCAGCCATTTATTACCTAATTTGTTGTAAGTTAGGGGGAGTAGTGACTTCATTTCAGAAACTCTTCTCAATTCAATTTCTTCTCTCGATTGCTTTGGTGGTTTTGGAAGATTGCTAGCATTAAATTTTGCTTTTGATTCGGGATCGTCATAGTCATAGTCAGTAAAGGGATCAACACTTCTTTTATCATCCGTGCTAAACTTAAACTCCTTTTTTGTAAAATACTTTTCACCTTTTTTCCTAATAGCTTTTTCGTCTCCAATTACATAGCCGATTTTTATACCATCTGCCTGAGAATAATTTGCTTTAAAGTTTAAAAAATTTTCGCCTAGTTTTGTAATTTTCTTAAAAGTGGTTGCATTCATAGAAAGCGGGCTTACTCTATTTTGTAAAGATTTAGGAAGCATCCGCTTGTGAAATCTGGTAATTTCTTGAGAAATTGCTATTGTATAGCCACTTTGTTTATCCTCAATAAATTCAATATCAACGGCATCTCCATCATTATTTGATTTAGAAATCCATTGCAGTAAATTGGCCATGAATTTCTCCGCAGGTTTCTCATTATTAAAAATGAATAACATTTGCACAGGAATCATTTCGGCTTGACTATTTCCTGCTTTAAATAGATAAGCTACACCTCTGCAATCAGCTTCAGTAAACAAATCTACAAACTCAATGTCTCCTAGTAAAAGATAAAATGGTTTAACTCCGTAGTCAAAACCAATTTTAGTAAAATTATTTTCACTCATAATAATTTAATCTTGATGTCCATACCCGAGTTCCTCGTTTTTATCCCAAAAAGAGATAAAAAGTTCAGCTGGAGTTCCTTTTCTACTTGTCCAGTCGGCGACAATTTTTATTGCCTCTTCTAAATCTTCAGTATATGCCATCCTGCCATCACTACCTCTGATTCCTTTTTCGTCTTTTTTTGCGCCTCTATTAATTAGAACATTCTTTTCGTCGTAAACAATTCTGCGGACGTCTTCAAATTCTTTACCTTTTGGCAGATTATCTTTTAATAATTTTGTGAGTCCATGATAGTACAACTGAAATTTCTGAACAGGATCATCTATTTTTTTATCAAGTAGTTTTTCAGCTTCGTTTTCAATTACGATTTCCGAATCATAGTTGACAAAAAGCTGTTCTCCCTTTACTTCTTCTGATTTTTGTAAAATCTGTAATCTTTCTAAATCTTCCTCCGAGAGATTACGTTCTAATTTATTTTTGTTTAGGCTATTATCGCTCATTTTTTTGTTTTAGACAGTTAATAATTCTCTTATTTTTAAGGATGCTTCCCTGATTGATTCCACATCCCAATTAGCAACATTCAGTTTTTTAGTAATATGTTTTATGTTTGGAAAAGCATCTTTAAATGCAGCCCAGTAATCGTTACCTAATTCAGATTGCCTCCATTGAAATTGCGAATAAATAATGCTTGGATGTATTTGACATTCTTTAGCAAATTTCTCTACCATAAATTTATTATGAATCAATTTTTCAATGTATCTCATTTTTTCCGCAGACAATAAATATTCTGATGCGAATTCATTCGCTTTATCTTCCTGAATCAAGAATAGATCAGGCTCTCCTGATAAATGGTACTTTGTTTTTTTGATAGTCTCTAAATCAAAAAGAACATGATGCAGTTCGTGAATTAATGAAAACCATATAGTCGCGTAGTTCTTGTTAAAGTCAGTTATAACGATACAAGGTTTTTCATTTATTACAAAAGTTGCTCCTCTAATCTGGGTTTTTGGCAGTAATGGCTGAAAAACTATTGTAACCCCAATGTTATATAATGCTTGAAAAACAGTTAGAAGTCCGCTTTCGGTATTTTGGGTGTAAGGTTTAATTTTAGGAATCATTTCTACCAATTCCTTTCTGTTGTATTCATTCGGATTATTAATAATCTCAAAATATTTGTAGCTGGATTTTATCCAAAAATCTTTCATTTTATCACTAAAAGATTTTTTAGTTCGACTATAAAGTGCATCACTTAATTCTCTTTCATAATCATAAATAGAATCCAAACCAAAAAAGTTGCAAATACGTTCTTTCAGAGAGTCCAAAGAATCATTTTTTTGAATAAATGAAAGCCCAGATAGCGTTTTTAAATCAAAATATTTATTAATGAAGGTGATATCCATCGAAGATTGAAGCTCTTTTATTTCTTCCACAGGTCGGTCTTTGTAATATACTACAAGTAATTCTATAAGGTCTACCTCTACAAACTCTGCAATCTTTAGCAGTTTAATAATATCGGTTTGCTTAGAAGTTTTATCTAAAATGGCATCGAGACTTCTTCTCTCAATTCCCGACAGCTTTTCAAATTGAGTTTTTGATAGACCAGACTGTTCTAATTTTTTTGTGAACAAATCTTCAACAGATGGCCCTTCGTAGTTAAAGCTTTTATCTAATAATTTTTCTATCATTGTTTGAAAGGTAAATTTACCTCAAAAATAATAAAATAAAATTGGAATTGCGTAAAAAAAGGTAAATTTACCTTTGTTTTTTTGTTTTTAATTTTTCAAGCGAAAATGTTTTGCACTTGCATCGTCGGTAGGAACACTATCTTGACTGCCCCTTTAACCCTTTTGGAATGGAAATCCTGCTTTAAGCCTGATTAATAATGCAAAACTCTTATTTAGAAGATTTGCGTTCTGCACAGGTAATCGAGAGAATAGAATTTAGAAAGATGTAAGCTGAATATTGTTTATATTTGTTTAAAACAAAACGAATGAACAGCAAAATAAATTTTTCAAAAATTGGATTTGATTATGGATTGAAACCACATTTAATGTTAATTGGAGATCCCGAATTTGCAGTTTTATTTAAAAAAGCAAAATGTATTGCACTTCAGTATTTTTTCAAAGAAGATGAAAAAGGAGTAAAGATTCCTGATACTTTAGCTTTTGTTTTTGAAAATGAAAAACCCGCAGATGATTTTTTCGGTATTTTAATAGATTGGATTGAAAAATCAAATGGTAACACAGATGCTGTTGCACTTGATTTTGTCGAAACAAATGAGGGAGGTTATGCACTTGGAATTACGCCGGACATGGAGTTGTTTATTGACAGAATTGTACCCAAAACGCATAAAGCTAAAGTATCTCCAGTAGCTGTTCTTTCGACTCAGTTTAAGGAAATACCAGTTCTGGGAGAAAATTATGAGAATTTCAAAAATAACCTAAAAAATGCAGATGAGGTCAAAGTTTCCTATGCAATAGTAAAGGGAGGGAAATTTGTAAACGAAGGAAAGAGAAGTTTTACAAAGAAGAACTTTAATTTTTATAAGGAGGATCTTATTCCGGAGAACAGTAGCATGATGTCCTATTACGCGGTTAAAAATAAATCCGGTTTTGTAAATAAATCAGAGCATAATAGAAACAGACCTGATGATAGTGATTTAAGGAATAGAAGAGTTTCAGAAATGAAATCGTATCTGCCTTTAACTTTTAATAGAATAAAAAACAAATGGCTCGAGGAAAATATACAAAAACTAGAAGAAGAATATGAAAACACCCAGATTCTCCAGGCAATCTGTAATTTAACAATTTTTGAAAGAATAAAATTGGCTCAGGATGTGCGGGATGATTTTACAGGACACGGGTATCCTAACAATATTTTGGATTACCTGCTGTTTACATTTGAATCATTTGACAGCTATTATCCGCCCGATGATTTTTACAGCCAAGAGAGAATAATATGCCAGATTGAAAATGATCAAAATGAATTAGCACAATACTTTAATAAACCATAACCTTATAATCACAATTTTTCTGCACCATACGATTTTCTTCTGACTTTTAAAGCGGATATCACTTAAAAAAATAGTACACAAAGCGCTTCTAAATTGATATTTTTCTTTTAATTTGATGTTTTTGAAACTTCCTTAAAAGAACTCTTATTGTTGTTTTTTAAGAACTTATAATTGTATTGACATCATTTTGTCTTAAGGGTTCGATTTCTAGCTTTATCAAGAAACTTAAGGTCACTTTTCTTTTTTTAGAACCAGCGCGGAAAGCGCCGGATTTTTGATTATCCTTTCCATTTCGCTTTGGATTATTTCCTGAATCTCAATTTTAATCTGCAGATAATTTTTCTGGACGATGATATTATCGATGGTTCGAATAATGGGGATTTCCTTGTAAGCAGCAGTTTCTTTTTTTATTTTTTCATGGTCGTTGACAATCTCGCAGTGAAAGGTTTTCAGCTCAATGCGGCAGTCGGGGTTATCGGCAGTCATGCCGACAAATTCACCCGAACTCAGCGTAGAAATCTTGGATGGCGGCACTGCAGATTCGAGCTGTCTTGAACGGCTGATCGAGGTATCGCTGCTGTTTATGGAAAGGCTTTCGCGGTCCTGCATTATCTTTCCGAAACGTTCGGAGAGCTGTTTTGCGGTATCCCCGCTGACCTGACCTGAGACAATATTTCCAACGATGTTGACAATTACGTCAGCCTGCTCACGGCCGTAGTCCTTACGAAGCTGGCTGAAGTCCTGAATTCCAAGACAGGTGCTCACTCTGTTGCTTCTTGCCGTGGCAATGAGGCTGTCAATATTATTGAGATAAATAGTCGGGAACTCGTCAAAAATAAGGCTGCTTTTTAATTTTCCCTTCTGGTTTACCTGTTTGATAAGACGGCTGACGAAAAGCGAAAGCACCGCTCCGTAAGTCTGTATTTTCTGCGGATTGTTTCCCATTGAAACGATTTTCGGATCGGATGGATTATTGATGTCAAGCGTAAAATCACTGCCTGAGAGCACATAATAAAGCTGCGGAGAGGAGAGCTTTGCCAGCGAGATTTTAGCCGAAGCGATCTGACCCTCCAGCTGGTCGACAGCCTCATTAAGGAATGCGCTGACAAAGGGATTGATGAGCACTTCGATCTCATTTTCGGTTCTCAAAATCGTGAAAAGGCTCTCGTAATCGGTCTGTATCATTTCAATGACATGGGGCAGGGTGCAGTATTCGCCGTCGCTGTATTTTCTGAGATACCAGATGACTGCCGTCAGGAAATTTATGGGTGATTCCACAAAGAAATCCCCCTGCTTTTTGATCCACTCCCGGTTGAGTCCCATAAGGATTGTGCGCGCAGATTCAGCGGCATCGGTAATGTCTGACATTGCCGAAGGATCAAGGGGATTGCATCTGTGGGTACGGGAGAGGTCATCAAAATTTATGATGTAAAATTTTGGCTGCACTGCGTAAAGATGGCGAAATTCCAGCCATGCATTATAGGCGATAATGGTAAGGTCATCAAATTTGAAATCATATATGAACATGGAAAATCTTTTGGCAATATGCTGGGTGATTATATGGCGGATTACGAAGTATGATTTTCCAGATCCGGGAGTTCCTGGAACCAGAATGCCACGGAAAGGATTTATGATGTTAATCCAGCTGTCACGGACTTTGTCTTTGAGATGATAACGGGCGGGAAGATTAACGGAATATTCGTTTTCAATCAGCCTTTCCTCCTGGGGGAAAGTTTCATTTTCCCTATTGAAAATATCAGCCGAACCGAGCTTTCTGCGGATGATGCGTGACAGGAGCGTGCCTCCGGAAAGCATCAGCAGATAGCCTAAAGAGCACAAAGAAATATACAGCACTGAACACAGCTCGGAATCTAAAAAGACCACAAGAGCCAGATAAGATCCAAAGTAAAACATCAGCCCCAATGCCATATAATAAAAAGCAGTTCTAAAATGGAGCTTTTCATCTATTCTTCCTCTGGCACCCATTAAGGAAATAACCAAGAATCCAAGAGCAAAAAGCTTTGATTTATGGAAGCTGTCCAGAAGACCCGTACGATGAATATTCTCTAGTATCCTGCAGGCAAAATCCGGAGCAAGATTCCACTGCCTGAACGAATCGAAACAATAAAAATAAAAATGAATGAGCAGTACTGCGATGCCCATAAGTCTTGTCATATCTAAAATTTTTCTAAGCGCCTGTTCATTTTCTCCTGTCTGCATGCTCATGATTTTTTAAGTGTTAATGGTTATCGGACTGTCCTTTTCGCCTTCTTTTTTTTCGTTTGTTTTTAAGCTGATTGGGAACGTAATCAGGCGGCGCTCCGGCATACAGCACATCATCAATTATCCGCTGCACTTCTGCTGCAGAAATAAAAGAACCCTGTTTCTGGGGGGTACTCTCCAAAACAGCAGACTGTTTGCCATAATAGGAAGATCCGCCAAGACGCTGCAGGAGCCCTTTGGCTGCATATTCAGAACCGAGGCTGCTGCCATTGAATACGCATCTGGTGTTATGGTCTATGTAGGTCATCCCGTATATCAACCCCTGTTCATTTTTTCTGACAACGGCAGTAATCCCATGGTTAGCCAGCCGCGTTTCGAGCTGAGAAAGCGTTAGGGATGGGTATTTCAAAAGGAGCAGATCAATGGCATTTCGGGTTCTTTTCATGTTTACAGCACGCACAGTTTTAGACGCGACAAAATTAATTTCAAGCCGGGAAAGGGTAGGCCTGGAATAGAAACTGCTGGCTTTTATGGGAACCCCCACGGTCTTTTTATTCTCGTCCAGAATCTGGTAGACCAGGCCTTTATTCTGAAACATTTTTGAATTTTCCTTTCCCCTTTCGGCCTTGACATTATACAGGTTCAATACTGCGTTGAGCTCGCCGAGGGTTGTGTATTTGTAGTGCGGTATGACCGCATTGAGCACGCTGCCGATGGCTCTTTTGGAATCCACTGCACCGTATTTGATTTTTTCCGCATCAATGGCATTTATAAGCGCAGCAGACTGTTTTTTTCTTGAATCTGCCCGAACCAGATCAAAAGAAATCTCCAATTCTTTGCGGGCCGTTTCGGACTGGTTTCTTCCAATATTGTGCATGTTGATTCTGGATCCGTCCGCCCTCACATTTATAGCTGCGATGTGCAGGTGCGGATGTCCCGCATCGTGATGCTGGTATACCAGAAAAGGCTGCGCTCTGAATCCAATTTTCTCCATATAAGAAGAGGCAATTTCCATGAGTTTCTCATTTGATAAATCCTTGTCGGACCGGTCAAAATTCAGTGAGATGTGCACAGCTCCGCGCTTTACATTTTCATTGAGCTGGAGCTGTTTTAGAAATACTCCGAGCTTAAAAGATTCTGACATTTTTTCAATGTCGACCGGATAATTTCCCTCGCCGATGCACACAGCTGCACCTTGGGAAACTTTATTCTCATTATACATGAGGATGCCTCTTATCGACTGTCCTGTGTTTATGACTGCAACCATTTTTGGGCAAGATTTTCAATGTGTCTTTTAATCTCTTCCACAAGGGAAAAATATTTATTCCTATCGGAATCATACGCCAAAATCCATATTTTAAAATCGGAAATTTCAAAAATGGTATGGAGTTTTTTAACGCTCTGATTGAAGTTATTTCCCATAAAACTCAGTTGGGTTCTGAGCAGGATAAGCTCCTGCAGCAGCTTATCCAACGACTCGTTTCTGTACCTCAGAACAATAGGTTTTCTCAGAAGATTCCTGCGCACGAAATCACTTCGTTTGCGGCAGGCTGAGGCTCTAAAATTTCTCTCGATCTGCTCGAATTCTGCTTTGGTCAGCCGGATGTGCAGCCACCTGTTTCTGCTGTTGTTTTTTTCTTCCATGATCTTTTCTTTTTCATTGTTCCAGTTTTATTCAATCTTAAGGTTTCACTGCCAGCGAGTTCCGAGCCGAAGGGCAGCAAGATTTTTGGTTGTGATACAACCAGACATCTTGCTGACTGCAGAAAACCGCAGTCCGAACGCTTCTAAAAGTCTTATTTCAGCTTTAACAATCAGCTAATAAGAAGTGCCATCCTTAATAGAAATTAAAGTAAATCCAATTCAGAATCTGCTTAAAAAATCTAAATGCACCAATTGTATAGGTACAGCAATTTGGCTGAGGACTAAATTAGAAAACGAATCCAAGCCCTGCAATCCTCCCCAAATTTTGAGTAGGGTAATTAAGGATGATACTTTATAATTTTACGGCAAGTGGAATATTAATTTAAAATGATGAAGTATGATTACAGCAAATGATGCGGCCAAGGTTTTTGATACTGTGCTGAGTATCCCTGGCATGAATGAAACGGTGAAAATGGATCTGAAAATTTCACGAAAAAATGTGCTGCTTTTAAGCCATCTGATACAAGATGGACTGAAGATCAGGGAAGGATCTTCGGTTTTATTGGAGAGCATAAGCGAGCATGGAAAGGCAGAACTGGAAGGCCTCTCACAAGAGTGCCTACAGAAAGCGGGGCTTATTGAACTGCATGAAAAACTGTCGGCAATAAGCGCTTCCATAAAAGATTAATTACTAACAATCAATAAATCTATGCCTGCATCATTCCTACAAATGCAGGCATTTTTTATGCACTAAATTCAGAAATGTAAATTGCTTGATTTTCAAAGTTTTTGGCTTGGTTTTTAAAGTATTTATGAGAAATTTCATGTATAAATTTGCAAAAGAAATTCATGTAAACGAGTTTGATATAAATAATGATTTCTAACTGATAACAATTAAAAAATGAAATCTTTCAAAAGCATAAGCACTTTTATAATTCTGATAATATGCAGTTTATTTTCGGGGCTGTTTATATATGCTGCCACTAGCAAGATTCTGGATTTTGAAAACTTTGAGGTACAGCTTGGACAATCACCTCTTATTAGTGCTTACTCAGAATTCATTTCGTGGACAGTTATTATGGTAGAAATTCTATTAGCATTACTGCTTATGGTTTCAAGATTAAGAACTTTGGGATTGGTTTTATCACTGGGATTAATGACCATGTTTTCAGTTTATATATATTTAATTTTAAATTTTAGTTCTTTCATCCCTTGTTCATGCGGAGGTATTCTTGAAAAAATGAGCTGGAATTCGCACCTGATTTTTAATATTTTTTTTATCGCACTTGCCTGTTTAGGGGTCTTTGTAAATGAAAAATTAAATAGTACCCATTTCGGACGCGGCAAAATTGTTAGAGTAATACTGGTCGAATCAGGTGTTATGGTATTAAGCATACTCTTTGTCTGGGTTTTATTCCTTTCGTCGGAACAAATTATGCATAAAAATAATCCTTTTTTAAGAAGATATCCGCAGCATCCGGTGGAATTTGTTAACTCTACTGATCTTAAACACAGTTCGTATTATTTGGCAGGTACTTCCAAAGATAGAATATATATTGGAAGCTATGAGTATCCGACCTATATGCTATCAGTGGACAAAAAATTAAGCTCGAGAAAATTAGAAAAACTACATTTTGATATTGATAAGTTCTCATTTAAAATGATTTCCATATCAGTTCAGGATTCTTATTTCTATCTCTCTGATGGAGTTGTACCTATCATACTGCGTGGTAGTGTAAAAAACTGGACTGTAACAAAAGAATTGAGCGGTGTACCTTATTTTACCAGAGCAGTAGCTATTGACAGTACAAGAAGTGTTTTTAGATCAAATAATTCAAAGAATCTAGCCAATGTACTGGGTATTTTTAATTCAGATTCTATGCCTAAAATTATTTACAAAAGAGAACTTCTACCTGCTGGGGAAGATGGTATTTTCTCCACAGACGGGATGCTTCTATACAGTCAGGAAGCACAAAAAATAATCTATCTGTATTATTATCGAAATGAGTTTTTAGTAGCCGATAAAAATGGGAATCTTATCAGACGGAGCCATACAATTGATACGATCAGCAATGTGAAATTTAAAGTTTCAAAGTTAAATCGGGGCAGACAATTTGCCGTTTCTTCTCCTTCACTTGTAGTAAATGCAAATGCGACAGTTTATAAAAATCTTCTTTTTGTTCATTCTTTGATTAAAGGCAAGTTTGAAAATGAAAATCTATGGAAAAAATCATTCATTATAGATGTATATGATTTGAATACTAATACTTATAGATTCAGTTTTCCGCTATATCACACCTTAAGTAATGAACTGAGTTATTTTTCTGTAGATGATGCAAATTTATACGCTATAATAGGCACTGAGCTTGCAGTTTATAAACTCAATGCTATTTTAAAGAAGGAGTTTAAATGACATCTTTATAAAATAAAAATATACTAGCTAGTTTCAGGAATTAGATCGAACACCTGTAGAAAAAAGTAGATCAGATCATTATTTAAATTTAATTATTATGAAAACTATGTTTTTTAAAAATGTGATGCCTGCTGCAGCTGCAGTTTTGGCACTCGCAGGTGCTTTTGCAACTACATCGATGCAAAGTGCAGAAAAGAGTAAATCTGTTGCGATTCTGCAAGGATATTACCCGGATGCCGACAATAAATGTACCCAAGGTCCAGTGAATTGTTCGGATATTATTAAACCGCTGTTCTGCCGCCTGAATGTTACTTCAGGGCCAACAGTTTATCAGACAGATAACGAGAACAATTGCGTTGAGCCGTTATACCGTATAGTAAATGGTGAATAATTTTAATCTGAAGCGGGAGAATGCAGTTCCAGCAATGGAACTGCATTTTTTTCTATAGAATTTTATTGTGTGCTATCGGTTATCCAGCTGTAATTATGATCATCCTTTAAAAAATAATTGAACCATTCCAGAATCTTCAGTGTAATGTCTTTTTGGTAGTCTGAATTAATCAGTACATGACCTTCATCAGGATAGAGAATAAGTGTGCCTTTTTTATTGAGTCTTCGAAGTGCCAGATATAATTCCTGGCATTGGCGCGAGTCTACCTGCTGATCATTTTTACCGGACCAGAGCAACAGTGGTTTTTCTATTTTAGAAACATGCATAATTGGTGAATTGGCAATGTAATGCTCAGGAAATTGAGCTGGTGAACCACCCATATTCCATTGCTCTTTTTCGAAGCGCCAAATATTGGGATTGCCTAGCCTTCCAACATTATAATAATAGCTTACCAGATCAGTGATGGGACCTCCAGCTACCGAGGCAGCAAACATAGATGTCTGAGTTGTGATAAATGAAGATTCGTAACCTCCCCACGAATGTCCGATAAGTCCGATTTTATTTGGGTCGACAATGTCTTTGGAAATTACTTTTCTGACAGCTGAAGTAACGCAATCTAAAGCGGAAATTCCAGGATTCTGATATTCTGCTTGTATGTCAGGAAGAAATACAAAATAATCGTTTAAAGTCATCAATGTAGTATTAAATCCGCCTCCATTATAAAGGGAGGGATTCAGATAAATGTGAAGTTCGTACGCCTTTTTTTCGTAGATATTTACAATCATCGGATATTTTTTTTTCGGACTATAATTGGCGGGATACAGTAGCACTCCTTTTAAATTATCACCCTTTGAATTTTGAAATTCAATAAGTTCAGATTTACCCCAATAGTACTTTCCCTGCTGTGTATTGCTTTTAAATATTGTTTTTTCAGATAAAGTTGAAATATTTAAGGAATGGAGACTTGGGGACTGCTCAAATGTTTGTTCCCGGAAGAGAATCTGCTGTGGGTTTTCTAAAAATTTAAACTGATCAATAGAAGAATCTCTGAAGAGAAGCTGTTTTTCCCTCTTATCTTTATTCCAAAGAAAAATTCCTGACTTTCCATCAGGACTATTTGCACGGAGTATTAGAGATTTAGAAAGATCAAAGGTCTGTAAAAGCGGACCGTCATAAATTTTTTTTACTATACTATTGCCAGGATTTATTATGCGGAATGTTATCTGTTTTTCCCTCCCTTTCGTTAGTCGTACTGCATTTTTCCCGTCGGGATCGATACTCCATACATCGTATTTGTCGTAAAGTATAATTTGTTTATCGTTTGTAGTCCATCCTGGATTTCCATAAACTGACTGGGGTACCAGTTCCTGTTTTTTACCATAAAATATTTCTCCAAGGCTTTCTGTAATATTTGTGTGGGTATGATTTTTGGGATTATAAATCCACCAGTTGTTTTCTTTAAAATAGGCGAAGTATTTTCCCCCAGGAGAAGGATTCAGTGCCTCTATATTCCATGTCTGTTTTTCTAGAAATATTTTTTTTTCAAAAGTCTTTAAATTTAGAGCATAAAAGTCCCTTGGTCCTTCATATTCAAACTGCGGTTCATAGATTTTGCTATTGGAAAGATATGCAAATTTCATATCACCGTCAGTCATTATTTCGGGTTGTTCGTTGGTAGTTAATTGCGTTACGGAGCCCGTATCTAAATTCCACAATGCCAATATCGATTTGTCAAGTATTCTCTGTTGTGTTTTTTCGCGCGGATAAATCCACTTGTCATGAGTGTTCCACACTTCCACCGCTGATTTATCGTCTTTAGGAAGTACAACGGTATTGCTTTTCGTGCAAAAGAAAATGCTTTGAAGATCATCGGAAATTATTATCGGACGCTTGCTGTTTGATATTATGTGAAACGATTTAAAAAATGTAGAATCAGTTTCTGAATTAAGTTCAGAGATTTTCTTCTCTCTCAGATTGTAGCTAAATATCCTATTATCTGCAGGATTATTACACTCTTTAATAAAAGCGACTGCCATTCCATGTTTTTGCCAAACTGCAGAAATGAATTTTTCAGAACATTTTTTTACCAGCCAATTAACAGAATCAAGATTTTCAAGATTAATTACTGCAGCCGCGTTATTATTCTGAGATGATACCGTAAACCACAGATTTTTTTGATCAGGACTTAGTAGAAAATCGACTGCGTCAGATATTTTTTTTGTTTTGCCCGTTTTAAGGCAGAGGATTTCAAGAGCATTATTCTGCGGTGTGGTGCAGAGATAAATTAATTGTTTTTCCTTTACATTGACAGTGTACGATTTTATATCTTTTATTATTTCTTTTGTTCCAGTGGCTAGATTAAGGATATGCAGATTCCTTCCTGTCATGCAGACAAAAAATCCGTTGAAAAATCTGCCGTTTTCTCCATTTTGGAAAGCAAAAGATTGTGACGTGAAAATATTCCGAACAAACAAACTGTCAGAACCGTGTTCATATTCGATTTTAAAAGACGTCCATTTCTGATCATCACTAATATTTTCCAATATTAGTTCACCCCACTGATGATATTGATGCGGCAATAATGCTTTTTTCTGCAATGCCTGCCCCCATAAGGGACAGGCTACTAATGGCAAAATAAATAATGCAAATAAAAAAAATGAACAACGCATTGTACAGGCCTGATAGGATCTGCATTGCTTCTTATATATAATAAATGACATAATCTGTAATTTTAATAACCTGGATTCTGCGGTTTAAGATTAGAGTTTAGTAAAAGTTCGCTTTGTGGTAAAGGCAGTAAATTATCTGTGGTATTCCAGCCAGATTTTACAATACCAAGGACAGCGTCCAGTTTTCCAGAACGTTTAAGATCGAAAAAACGATGTCCGTGTTCGGTGAAAAGTTCATGTCTTCTTTCATCCAAAACTGCTGTAATGATTTCTTGCTGCGTTAGTGCCGGAGTATTATCAAGACCAGCGCGGTTTCTGACTTTATTCAGGTCTTCTTTTGCACCTATAAGGTCACCCTGAAAGGCTCTCGCTTCCGCGCGTATTAAGTATTGTTCTGCTGTCCTGAATACTATAGAATATTCTCTGGATACTGATGTCGCATTATTTTCTTTGTATTTATAGGCATGATAGAAAATCAAAGTATTTTTGGATACACTTTTAATCCAGATGCTTCTGCGCTGATCTCCGGCTGTGAATGAACTTATAAGGCTGGGCGAAAGCGACACTTGTGGAGGGGGAACAGAGATAAAGGTAAAGTAGGCAGCTTCGGCCGTATTTTTTCCGGCTGTTCCGGCCTGCAGCTGCCAGATAGTCTCATGTGAGGCCAGCAGAAAAACTTTTTCAGGTGATTCCAATGCGTACATGTCACGGTTTAAAATTGCAGAAGCGTTGTTAGAAGCTTCCGCGTACGATTTTATATATAGATATATCCTTGCCAGAAGTGCTTTGACGGTGATTGAATTTGGACGAGTACGGCTCTGATCCAAATAAGCTTCAGGAAGAAGAGACTCAGAGATTTCCAGATCAGAGATTATTTTTTTATAGATTGCATCAATTTCAGTTTTTGAAACGATACTATTTTTTTTGTAATCAGTATCAGCTACATAAGGAATAGCGCCAAATAATTCTGTAAGATAGAAGTGCAGCAGTCCCCTTATGAAATAGGCCTCGCCCTTGAGTTGTTTTTTTTGTGCAGATGTTAGATTTTGGGATTTCTCGACACCTTCTATTATTGAATTTGCCGCATATATCTGATTGTAAGATGCATTCCAAAATCCGCTGACAGTAGTATTTGAAGGAAGCAGTGAATTTTTATAAAAATTCAAACTGAAATTTGTTGGAGATTCGCTGCTTACCAGTTCGTCAGAGTAATTGCCCATAGTGTTGGATATTCCCTGACCAGTTCCTGTTAGAATTCCTTTGTCTCTAATGTTGGAATAGATGTTGAGCAAAGCTGCATCTGCCGTACTATAGTCTTCGAATACCGCAGCTGCCGCAAGCTGCGATTTTGGAAGATCAACATCTAGAAATGAATCGCAGGAGAGGAACGCTGTAGCCAATATATTTAATAATATATAGCTATGAATTTTAAACAATGTTTTCATTTTTTTTGAATTAAAAAATTAGTTGAATGCCAGCTGTGATTACTTTTAATGGCGGAAGAAATCCATAGGCAATAAATTCTGGATCTCCATCCTCATATTTTGTAAATGTTAATAGATTCTGTCCCTGAAGGATAATTTTTACCTGTGTATTATTCATCCTCAGTGGCAGATTATAGGAAAGTAAAATATTCTTTAATCGGATAAAAGATGCATCAGTGATCGATCCGGTGCTTTCATCCAGCAGGTAATTTCCATTTAAGGCATCATCGTTATAGCCGGTTGTATAAATCTGGTATGGTGCCGAATCACCCGGTGCAAACCAGCTATTTGTTAATCTTTGCTGCTGGTTAGACATTAGTCCGGCAGGTCCCATTGGATAAGTTTTGTTTTTTTGTTTAACAAATTGAAAAAGAAAATCCAGGGAAAAACGTTTGTAAATGACCTGGTTCTGAATCCCTCCGTAGTATTTTGGATTAAAATCAGCCACGGTCTGTTTATCTTCTGGAAATGTTATTTGGCTGTCTCCATTCTTATCCTCAAATTCATATAGCCCCGTCTTTTTATTTACGCCTTTGAAGTCATATAAAAGTTCGATGTTAAGTGGTTTTCCAATTCTGTACTTCTGGCTGTATGTCGAACTTTCAAGACCAGGAAATGAAACTAGTCTATTTTTTGCTAATGTTAGATTTACATTGGTAGTCCATGAAAAATTGTCGGAATTAAAATTAACAGTCCGTAGTGTAAATTCCAATCCACTGTTTTCAACCTCTGCACCAAGATTTGCCTGTATGGATGTAAAACCTGTTGTAGCTGGAAGCGGTATTCCTACCAGCTGATTTGATGAACGATTCTGATACCACGCCGCCGTAACAAAAATCCGGTCTTTAAAAAAGCCTAGTTCAGCGGCAAGTTCAAATTTTTTATTAGTTTCCCATCCAAAATCGGCATTGTATAAGCGTGATGGAATTAATCCCGTAATACCATTGTATAAGGCACTTACTGAAGTGTAGGTATCTAAGAACTGGTAATCTCCAATCTGATCATTTCCCGTAGTTCCGTAGCTTGACCTTATTTTTCCAAAGCTAAGCCAGCTACTTTTTTTTAAAAAATCTTCTTTGTAGAAGAGCCATGCTAATCCTACAGCACCGAAATTTGCGTACTGATTGTCCGGGCCAAAACGGCTTGATCCATCCCTTCTTGCCGTCAGATTTATAATATATCGCTGATGGAAGCTGTAATTCAAACGCCCGAAGAATGCTTGATATTTATATTGTGTCTCATCGTCATTTATGACCCGGATAACCTTGGCTGCCGAGAGATTGTACATCAGGCTGTTCGAATTAAAGCCTGTTCCGGATTGAACCGTCCTGCTATTATTTTGATTTTGAAAAGTTACGCCCAAAAGTAAATCCATACTGTTTGAACCAATTTCTTTTTTCCAGTTTATCTGAGGCTCAGCAATCCAAGATGATCTTTGGGTATTGTTTTGGAAAAGGATTGTACTGGCGCTAGTTGCATTAAGCGAGGGATTGTATATTGTAGAAGGTACAATTCGTGTCTCATCGTTTAAAACCTGAGTATATCCAAGATTTGCCCGAACAGATAATGTTTTAGAAATTTCATAAGACAGAATCGTGTTTGCTGTCAGATCTCTGGCTTTGGATTTAAATTCCGTATTAAGGTTTGCAAGTGGATTAGCCCATGTGCCATTTTCCCAGTTTAATTCCCCGTTGGCATTGTATAATGCGGGAGCATTTGGAGCAAGTGATCTTGCTTCATAAGTTAAATCGAATGAAGGCTGATTGTTTGACTGTAAATTATATCCTGCAGTGAATGAGAATCTAAATTTTGTATCATCAGATTGATGATTGATACTGATCTGCCCGCCACCTTTTTTATACATAAAGTCACGCGGAAATACGGTGGATTGCGTATGGTAGGAACCTCCCGCGAGAAACTGCGTATTTTCTGAGCCGCCGGATACAGTAGCATGAAGATCGGAAAACTGTGCAGTGCCACCCAGCAACTCTTTCTGCCAATCGGTATACCGTCCCTGATCCCATGTTCCATTAATATCAAAGTCAAGAGGTCCGTACTCAGTAAGTCCATCATTCTTAAAAGCTTGTTTTCGCATTCTAAGGTATTGTTCCGTATTCATAAGTTTTAAAAAACTACTTACACGGCCTGCCCCAGTTGAAGTATTTATACTGAATTTTGTCTTACCTTGTTTTCCTTTTTTGGTTGTTATCAGCACAACACCATTGGCTCCCCTAGAACCGTATATTGAAGTCGCATCGGCATCTTTTAGGATTTCAATACTTTCGATGGCATCGGGATTTATACCGTTCAGCGGACTGCTCTGCGTGGGAAAAGAAGTTCCGGTCTGAGAAGAACCTATTGTTTCTGAAGAATAGGGAACCCCATCAATAATATAAAGAGGACTGTTGCCATCTGTTCGAAGGCTGTTTTGTCCACGTATTTTGATGTCAAATCCGCCTCCTGGCATTCCTGTGGTTTGTGTAATGCTTACGCCTGCCATACGTCCCTGCATTGCTGCTAGTATATTAGTTGTCGGCTGGGTCTCTATATCTTTGGATGTAATTCGGGCAATACTCCCTGTTCGCTCACTTTCCTTGACGGAATAATAACCAGCATTTACCCGAACCTCCTGCAGGGTTGTAGTATCGTATTCCAGCTTTATGTCAATTTTAGATCTGCCATTTACTGGGATAAATTTAGTTTTGAATCCAATGAAAGATACTATCAATGTATCCCTCGGAGAAGCTTGAACAGAATAATGGCCATTATAATCTGTGATTACTGCCGAATTCTTAGTGCTTTTAAGGGTGATTGTCACTCCGGGCAGAGGAGAAGTTCCGTCACTTACAATACCCTGAACCTGATGGCTTTGATATGAAAGCATTTTGGGATTTCGAAAGTTTTTGGAATAAACGGTTGAAAAAGACAGCAGTAAGCCAGCAAAAAACAGGCAATAAAGAGCTCTTCCATCCTTAAAAAATGAAAAATAATTCATAATATTGGGATTGGTTAGTTAAATGGATATTTGATTAGCTAAGGTCCTCTGCTCTAGTTTGGTCGCTGCAGCTGAGGGCCATTTTTTATGCTTAATTGATAAGATTCATTGACTTTATTACATAGTTAGACATTGATGAAAAACGATTATTTCAAATTAAAAGAAGATGGCTAAGAATTTAAGAGAGTAAAATAAAAAAGCGTGGAACTCATCTTACTGCGTTAGAGGTACTGGTATACCGTTGCAACAATAAGTGAGCCCACGCCGAAGACGTGAGCATCTTACTTATCATCTCGTTGCAAAAATTACCAGTTTCCTAACGCGAGATTCAAAGCGAATGCTTCAAATATTTTTATGTGAAGAATCGCAAATTTATAATAATAAATACAAATATAACAAAATTTCTTTAAAAGCAATATATATGTTGCCTTTTTTATTCTGACAAAATGCGAATTTTATCAAATGGACAAGGTTAGCTTTTTAACGGAGAGAAAATTATTAGGAAAGAGAATTAGACAACTGAGGGAACTTTGTTTAAATGAAAATACTGGTAAGAAAATTTCGCAAGAAGAATTAGCTTTAAGATTAGGTTTGGCTAAAAACCACATTGGCTTAATAGAACGAGGTAAAACAAATACAACTGTCGATGTTTTATTTGGCATTTCTAGAGAATTCAAAACTGATGTAGTGGAGTTGTTTAATTTTAAAGAACTTAGCTAAACGTTAGTTTTTTTTGAGATTTTATATTTTTACTTATTTATAGAATGAAGATATTACAAATAAAAAACCCTCCAGAGTATCCGAAGGGCTTCAAAAATAAAAAGTAAGAATGAATTTATTTTTTAGATTCTTCAATAGAAACTTTTCTAAACTCTTTTAAAAGTTTCTCAATTTCCAAAGAAGATTTTCTTGCTCTTGCTCCGGCAGCTTTAACTCCTTTTTCGGCTAAAGCTTCAGATTCTGTTTTAAACGTTTCGATTTCAGCGTTGATTTTTGCAACTAGGTCTTTCATTATACAATTTTTTTAAATTAAGTGGGCAAAAGTAAAATTTTACCACAAATGAAAACGGTATTGCTAAGAAATATTTTCATGAATTCTCTTTCCTCAGCTTTTTAAGGAAATAACTGATCGAAATTCCTGTATTAGAGTAGAATGCATTGGTGAAGCGGGGAGTGGAAGTGAAACCTGCTTCCTCCGCCAGCGAGCTTATTGAGTAATTTCTGTGCGCGCTTGAGTTTCGCAGCAGTTCCACCAGATAATCAATTTTCAGGTCATTGATATAATCGGCAAAGCGCTTGCCGCTGCGATGATATATCACTTTTGAAAGGTACTTGCTGTTTGTATTAAACCGAACAGTTAAAGTGGCAAGTGTTACCTCTTTGTGCAGGAATTTTTTATCCCTTTCAAATTTTTCAAGGTGTTTTATGATCTGCTTTACAGTTTCCTGCGAAATATCTGTTATTTCGAATTTATCGGGTGACTGTTTCTGTATGCTGCTTTTTTCATTTTTTTCCAGAAGAATATCAAATTTGATCTTGTTCCGCTTTTTGGTTTCAAAGTGGTTATATGTGCCGTAAATGACGGCGGAGAACAGAACGACAACCACACTGATCAATATAACATCATAATATTTCTCTTTTACAAGCTGCTGCTGTATTTTTTCTTTTTCCAGCAGAATTTCCTTAGTATCATACTGTTTGTGGATTTTTCCCACCAGATACGTATTGGAATCTGTTAATACAGAGTCCGCTCTTAAAAGCTGGTCTATGTAATAAAGCTGGGATTTCAGATTATTTTCCTTTTTGTAATATTTAAGCATTAATTCAAAAACCTCCTTTAAATCCGGACGGATGTATCCTTTCTCAATAAAAGTCTTATCAACCTTTTTAAAGTAGGGAACTGCTTTTGCAGGAAGCTGAAGTTTCCAATAGCTTTTTCCTATATAGAAATTTGCAATTGATACGTTGGCAAATTCTGTGATGCTGTTCAGCTGAGGTATAACCTCTTGAAGTATTTTTATGGAGGTATGATAGTTATTCAGGAAAAACTGGTTGATTCCTTCGGAGTGTTTGAAAAACAATTCCATTTCCGGAATCTTCAGCCGCTCACATTCTGCAAGTCCCAACGCATTAGTCTGCGAGCATCTGCTGTAATCGCCAGCTTTATTATAGCAGGCACTTAATGAATGCAGTGAGTTTAAGTAGGGGCGTGCCTGATTTTTTTTAAAATATATAGCGCATTCATTGAAGAGTGAAATGGCCTCATCATAAAAACCCAGATAATATTTAATCTGTGCGATATGATATTTGGTTTTGTAGATCAGGTAATTATTTTCAGTTTTGGAAATGCTTGCATTTGCCTTAATGTAATAATCATATGCTTTCACATAATTTTTCTGGCTGTAATAGACAATCCCTTTTGATAAGTTGGCTGAGCCGATCAGCTCATCGCTTTTTGATTTAGCAGCTGCGATTACCATACTGTCAGCATATTTCAAACGAAGATTCATTGGAGACTGATGCAGTAGGTTTTGATAGCCATTAACCATTTCTTCGTAATTCTTCTCCTTTTTTGCCTTATTTAAATAGGCATATAAATAAGGTGCTGCTTTCAGGCTGTCATCTTTGCATTCATAAATCCGATCATCCAGATAGCTATAACTTTTAAAAATGAGGGAATCAGGAATTCTGTTGGGAATATTCTGGGCATTTAAAGAACTAATTAGGAGTAGAAGCAGCAGTACTTGTACATGACATTTCATAATGCATAAAAATTTTGACTTATACTCTTGTAAAAGCATAAATCTGATTAATAAAAAAAATGAAGAGGTCGTTAGAGAGCAACTTTCAAAAATACTTTAAATATTTGGATTAAACCTAAATAATGTAGGAAAAATACATTGTTGATTTCATGAAAATCGATAGTGGATTTTCCGAAAATCCACACACATGTGCTTGATTTATGATTTTTTGCAAATTAGATTTGCCTTGAATTCAACAGCAAAGATTCAGTAAAGCGCTGAGCAAAAGTTCTGCTGGCCCGGGCAAAATGGACTGAGATAAATTCTCATTTAACCAAACCATTTTGCATTATGAAAAATTTACTATTAACTGGTTTAATTATTTTTTTAGGTTCATGTTCAAATGACGACCTGGACAATTCCAATTTAAGTCTGATCTCGAAAGAAACAGATAACAAGGAGAAAAGTTTAAAATTAAAAAAAGGAACTTGTTCAGAGGACAACTTTAAGGAAGTGCAGGCAGGAGATTTTATGCTTCTGATACCTGCCCATATTAAAGGCAGAGTCATGTCAGTGCTCAGAGATCAGATTCCCAGAAGTGAATCAACGATTTCTGAGAAAAACACTTCTGCTTTAGATATAATTTCTTCTGATCAGGATCCCGTGGGAACACTATTTATAATAGTTGATGAAAGCACACTTGCATCATCATTGAAACTTGAAGTGAAGAGTTATATAAGCAATCTCGGAAATCTCCGCGGCCAGCAGTATGACATTGTGGATGATTTTATAATCCAATACGAGATTTCCAAACGGCAAGATTCAACGCTTTTGACAAATGAAAAGGAAACTATACTTTCTATTTCTTCTATTTCGGAAGCGGTTTTATTTAGTGAAAAGGACAGGAAGGATAGGGACTGGGAGACCTCTACAACAAGTAAGGGTTAATCGTAATTGAAGTCTTTAGCCAGGGCAGCGCAGCTGAATAATGCACAACCTTAGAATAAGTAATTTAATAATTTTCTAATCTGTTTAAATATGAAAAAGCGGGCTTTGTTTTATATATTATTATTCTTCTTCAATCTTTTGAGCCTTTATTTTATAATAAAGCTTTTTGCCGCAGACCAGCTTGTGAGTTATGTTTTAAACGAAGACTCTGTTAGTGAAAGCCCGAGATTAACAGCTTATGTTTTATACGTCTGCTGTCTGTCAAATCTGTATTTCCAGTTTCTGATATGGATGGACTATTTCTTCAAGGATAAAATCTAAAAGCAGATCATAAAAGACAAAAAATGATTAGAGAAATCTTAAATACAGAAATTAAAAGCATTGAAAATGACGGAATCGATGTACTGCTGCTTACAGGGTACAAAGTGAAAAATGTGCTGGAGGTTCCATTTTCCATTTCGAATTTTTCAGTGCTTTTAATCAAAAACGGCAAAATGAATATCAGATTTCATGAAGAGAACAGTATATTAAAACGCAGGGACTTACTGCTGATCCCATATAATTCAGTCTGCACCAAACTAGAGGTGACGGCCAACATCCAGCTTTACATTCTCAGGACAAATTTTGATTTTGCCTTTAATAACTGCTATGAGAAAGAACTTTTGGATGCTTTTAGTTTTTTAATGCTGAAATCTGATCAAAAGATCAGCCTTCAAGAAAAGGATTTTAAAGTTTTATCGGTAATTTATAAATTGATGAATGCGCTGCAGTACGGCAATGAAAGGCCGGAGATAATTATTAAGCTTCGCCGGATATGCTTTAATCTGTTTGTATATGAACTCAAGCTGATACATTCCAAATATAAACCAGAGCTCGATATTGACTTTTCCAGAAGAGAAAGCATTGTACTGCAGTTCCTAGCTTTGCTTTCAATACACTTCAGAACACAGCACCATGTACAGTTCTATGCAGGTGCATTATTTATCACTCCGGGACATCTGAACAAAATGGTAAAAGAGAGCACGGGGAAAAAAGCGAAATCTTTTATAATTGAAGCGCTTGTCAATGTTTCGAAAAATCTTCTTACTGATTCCAACTACACTGTAGCTGCTATTGCAGATGAACTAGAATTCAGCAGCCCTGAAAACTTTGGCGTATTTTTTAAAAGACATACCGGCATGCTGCCCACAGAATTTCGTTCCAATAAAAAGTAAAATGCCAAAATCGCTTCTTATTCTGCCAGAGATTGTTTAATTAAAACGATAATACGATGATTAAAATGTATCCTTTGGAATGGTTCGATTCGCTGATTATAAATTCATTTGATGCAGGCAGTTCCTCTATGAGCGTATCAGAAAACGAGCTCGAAATTTTGAATGAAAGGATAGTTTCGGAATCAAAAAAAATTAAAATTCATATTAAGAATTCTTTTTTTGAGCTGAAAAGTAAAAGGCAGATCAGACTTCTGATAAGAAAGTACCATTCTTCATTGGTTTTTTTAATAGACAGGACAGCAGAGATAAGAAGGACAGGACAATTCAATTCGGCGCAGTTTAATAAAATATTTGATTTGATCGTCAATACCCTTGACGATCTGCTGTCATTTGTCGAGATCAGATATTCAGCATTTATGAGTCTGGACCAAAGAGTATCGTACAGCTATTTTTCAGTATGGAAAAAAGAAACCCTTAATGCCTTAAGGAATCTAAATCGTATAAAAGAAAGTAAAGCAGATCATAATCCCGAATTGGAATTTGTTGCAGATCTTCTCGCTGCGCCGCTGCATAACTCCAGAAACACAAAATTTACCTACCGCCAGATTTTGTATTACAGAGACATAATCACTGAACTGCAAAAATTTAAGCACACAATTTCTGGAGCAGAATGTGTTTCAGATCTTGATTTTATGCTTATTGGAATGAATTTTAACTCCAGAGAATATGCTGAGAAACTGGCCGCTAAAATTGGCCGCTATTTGGAAGGCTTTGAAAATTTATCGGAAAGGCTTGAAAAATTACTCTACATCTGCAGCAGACTAGCCAAAATAAACCCGAACTTAAAATTAACCTTTAATCCATCACAGCAGAATCTGATTTCATTTTTGGAATACTGGTTTTCCAGCGAAATCAGATATATTGAAAAGAAGGCTGCAATTGAAATGCAGCAGCAGACGGTCAATTATGCCGGAAGTGAATTTGTAGAGCAGGCAGATTCAAAACTTGAATGTATACTTTCGGGAGATCAGATTGGACTTATCTTAAGGGCGACAGATGAGGCGAGAATTATTAAGGCCAAGTCTATGAACTACATATTTAAAAGCATAGTACCTTATCTCTCTACTCCAGTAAAGAGAAATCTTTCGTACCAGTCAGTGAGAAGCAAATCATATAATGCGGAAGAGCGTGATAAGGAAATTGCGATTGAAAGTCTTGAGAAAATAATCCGCAAGATAAAAACGTATTAGTTTTATTGTTATGTATAATCTGAGAATCCTTTAAATCCGGGCATTCTGAAAGGGTACAAAAAGGGTACAGAAAAGTTGTACTTGTAGAAAATTTATTCTTATCGTTCCTTTGACCTGTAGAATAAATCCCATCAACATTTAACTGATGGTGATTTTCATAGAGAAGGATAAAATGTTGAACGATAAAATGAGGAGCTATGTTTACAAATATTTCATGGGGCAGTTATCTGACCGCGGCTGGTATTGCTATAATTTTCTGGTATCTAATAATCTTACTGAAATTTCACGGTAGTGATTTAAAAAGAATCTTATCAGGTGAAAAGAAACTGCAAATACCATTTCTAAAAAAAACTTCTAAAAATTTACAGGATATAAAATCGATATCCGATTCATTTCCGAAATCTTTTGATACCCTGGAAGATGCGGAAAATCTATCGCAGCGTATTAAAGAAGCAGTTAAAGAAAGTGCAGAAAAACGACTAACAAAACAGCAGTTTCAAAACTACCTGCGAATGCTTCTGGATGAATATCCTTATATCAAAATTTCCTCACTCAGAGAAAACATTAACCAACTAATGGTCTTTGAATCTCAAAAGCATCCCAATCTGCTTTTAACGCTCAGCGAAGCAGACAGTCTCTGGGAAGGACCGGTATTTTAAAAAATTCAGAGGAGGAATATTCCCCGTTCTCTCTGGTGCGGTATGGCTTTATGTGACAGGAAAAATAGAGCAGCAACGGCGGTATTCCTCTTCTTTTTATTAAAGAATAACTTTAAAAATGATTTGTGATGAAAAAATGGAGATGGAAATTTAAAAGTCTTTTTAGAAGATTTAGAGCTATGGGATCGTCGCTCCTGATGATTCTGGTTAGTAATGTTATTTACAGCCAGGATGGTGTGGCGGGCATTAATGAAGCCAACCAGAAAGTGAGAAGTTACTTTGATGCCGGCACTGAGTTAATGTATGCAGTAGGAGCGATCCTCGGGCTGATAGGGGCAGTAAAGGTCTACCAGAAATGGAATGCCGGAGATCCTGATACCGGAAAAGTCGCAGCAGCCTGGTTTGGAAGCTGTGTGTTTCTGGTGGTAGTAGCTACGGTCATTAAATCCTTTTTCGGGGTTTAAACTATAGAGAAGATGAGTAACAGTGTTTATTCTATCAATAAAGGAATCAATCAGAGTATAGAATTTAAGGGACTTAAAGCGCAGTATATCTGGTATTTGGGTGGAGGTGTTGTAGGTCTTATGATTCTGTTTGCTGCCCTGTATATAATTGGAGTGCCTTCCTTGATATGCATTGGTTTTATTGGAACAGCGGGAGGTTTTCTTGTTTTTAAAATATACAGAATGAGTAATACCTACGGCGAATACGGCATGATGAAGGCTCTGGCTAAAAAACAGATTCCTAAGTGGATTAAAGTTTACAGCAGAGAGGTTTTTATGAAGATATAGCTACAGAACGTTAATGACATAATGAAGAAAGGATGGAGAAGAGGATGGAAGAGCAGCTGCCGGTTATGGCAGTGGAGCATGATTGTATTTTATCAAAACAGGGCGATGTAACTATAGTTTTTAAGGCAGAACTGCCTGAAATTTTTACGCTGTCAGACCAGGAGTATGAAGCTTTCCACCAGTCATGGATAAAGGCGTTAAAGGTGCTGCCGAAGTTTTGTGTTTTTCATAAACAGGACTGGTTTTTAGAAAGTGCTTATAGAGCTGATTTTTCAAGTGAAGACGGCAGTTTTCTGACCAGAAGCAGCGAGCGTTTCTTTAACGAGAGACCATTTCTGGATCATTCCTGCTATATCATGCTGACCAAGAAACCGGCGGGAAGAAGAAATGCAACCTCATTGTTTTCTAATCTGCTTAGAAGTTCGATATTACCCGAGGAAACCTTAAAACTCCAGCTTTTGCAGGATTTTGCAGATACCTGCGGCCAGTTTAAGAGAATTATGGAAGACAGCGGATTTATAAAGCTGGAGCGTCTGCAAAATGAATCGCTTAGAAGCGAGAGCAGAAGAATCGGGCTGGTGGAAAAGTACTGTTTTTTATCAGAGCAGGAAAATTCATTCGTATTTAAGGATATCAGGTTTGACGAAGGATTAGCAGTAGGGGATAAACACTGCCAATTGTTTACACTTGGTGATGCAGCTGATCTGCCCGGATTATGCGGATCAAGAATTAATTTTGACCGCTATTCGACCGATAAGACCAAATTCAGTATTGGTTTTGCTTCAACTCTTGGTCAACTTTTATCCTGTAATCATATTTATAATCAGTATATCTTCATTGAGGATTCACAGAAAACCATCCAAAAGCTGGAAAGCAAGCGACTCAGGCTGCAGTCACTCTCTGCCTACAGCCGGGAGAATATGATTGCCAGGGATGCGACCAATGATTTCCTGAACGAGGCAGTATCACAGCAGAGGCTTCCGGTTAAAGCCCATTTTAATGTACTGGCCTGGAGCACGGATAAGGAAGACTTGAAAGAGATTAAAAACAAAGTGTCATCAGCTCTTGCGCAGATGGATGCGGCTGCCAAGCAGGAAACTGTCGGAGCTCCTCAGATCTATTGGGCTGGAATGGCGGGAAATGCTGCGGACTTTCCCATGAATGACACCTTCGACACCTTTACTGAACAGGCGGTATGCTTTCTGAATATGGAAACGGGATATAAATCTTCGCTGAGTCCGTGCGGTATCAGGCTGGGAGACAGGCTGACAGGAAAACCAGTTCATGTTGATATCAGTGATGAGCCTGTTAAGATGGGAATCTGCACCAATCGCAATAAGTTTATATTGGGACCTTCGGGCAGCGGCAAGTCCTTTTTTACCAATCATATGGTGAGAAGCTATTACGAGCAGGGAACGCATATTGTGCTGGTGGATGTTGGGCACAGCTATAAAGGGCTCTGCGATATGGTAAACGGGTATTATTTCACTTACGATGAAAAGAATCCTATCCGTTTTAACCCATTTTATATTTCAGAAGGAGACAGTCTGGATACGGAGAAAAAAGAGAGCATTAAAACGCTTCTGCTTGCACTCTGGAAAAAAGACGACGAAACCTTTAACCGGAGCGAGTATGTAGCGCTCTCAAATGCCCTTCAGCTTTATTATGAGAAATTGGATAATAATGCAGAGATATTTCCCTGTTTCAATAGCTTCTATGATTTCCTGAAGGTGGATTTTATCTCAATTTTGGAAGGAGATAAAGTAAAGGAGAAGGACTTTGATGTGAATAATTTTCTTTATGTACTCAGGCCTTATTACAAGGGAGGCGAGTTTGATTATCTGCTGAACGCGACAGAAAATCTGGACCTTCTAAAAGAAAGGTTTATTGTCTTCGAGCTGGATAATATCAAAGACCATCCGATTCTTTTTCCAGTAGTGACCATCATAATAATGGAAGTTTTTATAAACAAGATGAGAAAACTTAAGGGTATCCGAAAAATGATACTTATTGAGGAAGCATGGAAAGCACTAATGAAGGAAGGTTTTGCAGATTACATAAAGTATCTTTTTAAGACTGTGCGTAAATTTTTTGGGGAAGCAATAGTGGTAACTCAAGAGGTGGAGGATATTATTTCTTCACCTGTGGTCAAGCAGGCTATTATCAACAATAGCGACTGCAAGATCCTTCTGGACCAGAGCAAATATCAGAATAAGTTTGACCAGATTCAGGAGCTGCTGGGACTTACAGACAAAGAAAAGGCACTTGTACTTTCTGTAAATAAATCCAATGATCCAGCCAGGAAATACAAAGAAGTGTTTATCTCCTTGGGAGGGATGCTTTCAAAGGTCTACAGAACCGAGGTTTCGCTCGAGGAATATCTGGCGTACACGACAGAGGAAAGCGAGAAAGTGAAAATGAATGCCTACGCGAAGAAGTTTGGCGGGGACATAAAGAAAGGAATAGCCGCAATGGCTCAGGATATGAGAAATGGAATTAAATGAAAAGGAATAATGAAAAAGAAATTAATAGTATTGATGGTCTGCCTGTTGCTAGTCGGCACCTCGGCAAGACCTGCGGAAAAAGTTGCGGTACTGCCGATACTGGAAATTGTAAAAGCTGTTACGAAAAAGGTAATTAAAGCCATTGACCTGAGAATCCAGCGGCTACAGAATAAAACGATCTGGCTTCAGAATGCACAGAAGCAGGTGGAAAATGTACTTTCCAAATTGAAGCTCGATGAGATTTCGGACTGGACTCAGAAACAGAAGGATCTTTACAAAGGCTACTATGAAGAACTCGCAAAAGTAAAGTCAATTATTACCTACTATCAGAGGATAAGAGAGATTACCAAAAAGCAGACACAGCTTGTTCAGGAATATGAAAGAGCTTGGAATCTTTTCAAGCAGGATACCCATTTTAAAGACAGCGAAATCCAGTATATGGAGCGCGTATATACAGGAATACTCGAGGAAAGTGTGAAGAATATCGACCAGATTTTTTTGATTCTGGATTCTTTTGCCACCCAGATGAGCGATCTCAAACGTCTTGAAATCATCAACAAGGCTGCTGATCAGATTGATGGGAACTACGACGACCTTACAATGTTTAACCAGCAGAACATACTGCTGAGTCTTCAGAGGGCCAAAACAGAAGCAGATGTAAACCAAGTGAAACAATTTTACGGAATTCCATAATTCAATAAAAAAAACATGAAAAAGATAGCTGTACTACTAGTAGCGCTCTGTGTTTTTAATCAAAGTATGAGCGGGCAGGCAAAGCAGAGGAAGGAACTGATCCTTCAAATAGCGGCACTTCAGGTTTATATTGACTATGCAAAGAAAGGATATTCGGCAGTATCAAAGGGGCTTAATTTCATAGGTGATGCCAGAAAAGGAGAGCTAAACCTGCACGGTGATTATTTTACCTCACTTTTAAAAATCAATCCAAAGGTTAGGAGTTATTATAAAACTGCTGAGATCATTTCCATGCAGTTTAAAATAATGAAACTCTATAGAAAGACTTTGGCAGATCTTAAAACTGCTGATTTGTTTCATGGTAATGAACTGGACTACATTGAAAGGTCTTTCGAAAAACTGCTTTGGAGCTGCAACCAGACTCTCGACCGGCTGCTGGTTATTACTACTGATGCAGAATTGGAACTAAAAGATGACCAGAGACTTGAGCGCATTGATCTCCTGCACAAAACTATGCTGGAGGATTATAATTTCTGTCTTTCTTTCAGCAATGAAGCCAGACTGCTGTCGATTTCAAGAACTGCCGACAAAGAGGATTCTAAAGGATTAAGTGAATTGTACGGATTATAAACTTGCAATGATGAAAAAGATATTATTGTTTATGGCAGTTATCTGCCTATTTCTGACTCCAGATAAATCAATAGCGCAGTCAGCAGAAATTCAGCAGCTGATTTTGAATATCGAAAAACTATCCCAATTCAAGAAAATTCTTAGTGATATGAAAAAGGGATATGAGCTGCTTTCTGGAGGATACAAAACGGTGAAAGATATGACTGAAGGAAACTTCAGCCTTCATAAAACTTTTCTAGATGCACTTATGCAGGTAAGTCCAGCGGTAAAGAATTACAAAAAGGTAGGAGAGATAGTGGAATATCAGATTTCAATAGTCAAGGAAAGCCGCAACGGTATGAACCGATTTATAAAAAGCGGAAATTTCAGCGGACAGGAAATAAATTACTTTGAGAAAGTTTACGGAAACCTGCTTAATCAGAGCCTGCGAAATCTCGATGAACTTACGATGATCATAACAGCTGATAAGCTCAGGATGTCGGACGACGAAAGACTAAAGGCAGTTGACGATATCTATGAGCAGATGCAGGATAAACTGCTTTTTCTCAGAAACTTTAATACCACGTCGAACGTGCTGGCTCTACAGCGGGCAAGGGAGAAAAATGATGTTTACGCGTCAAGAAGATTACAGACATTTAAAGACTAAAGAATGAAGATGTTATTAAATAAAAAAGTAGTATCAGCGGTGCTTATGGTATTATTGTTTCCATTCAGGATCATGGCTCAGGGACTTGGTGATGATATGAGTAGTCTTCATGGGGTCTTAGACCAGCTTTATGATGAAATGATGCCATTGTGTTCTAACCTAATTGCTGTAGGGCAGGGACTAGCAGGCTTTGGAACTATATGGTATATCGCCTCACGCGTGTGGAGGCATATTGCAAGTGCAGAACCTATCGATTTTTATCCGCTCTTCCGTCCTTTTGTTATAGGATTCTGCATTATGATTTTTCCGTCGGTTCTGGCACTTATTAACGGAGTTATGAAACCAACTGTTACAGCTACTGCTGCTATGGTAACAGGCTCTAACAATGCAGTTGCTGTTCTGCTTAAAGAGAAAGAAAAAGCAATTAAAGAAACCGATCCATGGAAGATGTATGTTGGGACTGCAGGTACGGGTGATCGTGACAGATGGTATAAGTATACGCATGATGGTGCTGATCCATCGGATGAGAGCATGCTCGCAGGGATAGGCAATGATGTAAAATTTGCCATCGAAAAAGCTTCTTACAGTTTTCGAAATTCGGTCAAGGAATGGCTGAGCGAGGTGCTGAGGGTTTTGTTTGAAGCGGCCGCCTTATGCATTGACACCCTTCGGACTTTTCAGCTGGTGGTGCTTTCCATTTTAGGTCCGCTGGTATTTGGAATCGCAGTATTTGACGGTTTCCAGCACACGCTCACTGTCTGGCTTGCCCGATATATCAATATTTACCTCTGGCTTCCTGTTGCCAATATATTCGGAAGCATAATCGGAAAGATTCAGGAACTCATGCTCAAGCTGGACCTCTCGCAGGTGCAGGCTACAGGTGACACTTTTTTCAGCAGGACCGATATGTCATATTTAATTTTCATGATAATAGGTATCATAGGATATTTTACCGTGCCTTCTGTTGCCAATTATATAGTTCATGCAGGCGGAGGAGGAGCCTTGGGTCATAAAGTGACAAGCATGTTTAGCAATTCAGCTAGTTCTGTTGTGAGAACCTCTTCAAATGCGGTTGGAATGGCTGCTGATGCGATGGGAGATGCGGATCGGAGAATGACCAGCGGCATGGCTGCGACAGCAGGAAGCAGTCCTTATTTTACTGATAAAGGAAACTATATGAATGACAGGCTTAAAGGAAATTCTAAACAGACTTAATAAAAGGAGCATATGTTTACCAAAATGAAAAACATTGATACGGCATTTAGATATGTGAGAGGTTTCACGATGCTTGTAATTACAGGCTGCATCATAATAAGCTGCTATGCTGTCTATAAAAGTTTCCAGACAGTGAGCCTTATGCAGGATAAAGTATATATTCTGGCAAATGGCAAAGCGCTGGAAGCTTACGCTTCGGAAAGAAAAGATAATATCGCTGTTGAAGCAAGGGACCATGTGAAAACCTTTCACAAGTTTTTCTTTACCCTTGATCCTGATGATAAGGTCATTAAAACCAATATCACAAAAGCGCTGTATCTGGCAGACGACAGTGCAAAACGTATTTATGATGACCTGAAGGAAAACAATTTTTATTCGGGTATTATATCAGGAAATATCAGCCAGACCATCCAGATTGACAGTGTGAGTATTGATATCCGTGAATATCCCTACCGTTTTAGATGTTATGCCAGACAGAACATTATCCGTACTACCAGTATTTTGAAAAGAAGCCTGCTTACAGAAGGTGCGCTTCGCAATGTGTCAAGAAGCGATAATAATCCGCATGGTTTTCTTATCGAGCGGTTTAATACGATTGAAAACAAAGATCTTTCCGCAGAAACCAGAAAATAGAGATTTATGAAATCCTTTTTTACAAGACAGACTGAGCCTTTTGTGTATCACAAGTATTATCTGCTATTGCAGAAAAGATGGGCAGAAAAAATGAAGAGCGTCACAGATGGGCTCTCTAAAACAAAACTGATCTGGGGACTTCTGTTCTTTACCGTTTTGACATCGGGTTATTTAATCTATAACCTATATAGAACATTTTATAAAGAAGCTGAGGTTTCAACAGCTTCAAAAATTAAGACAATCAACTTGAAAAAATAAAATTATGCAAGAGAAAACATTATCTCCAAAGGAGTCTAAAAAGAAAAAGATGCTTTTAATGCTGCCTCTTATAACATTTCCATTTCTCACATTCTTGTTTTATTCATTAGGCGGCGGAAGAATGGAATCCAAGATGGCAGGGAACGACGAAAGGAAAGGATTCAATTTTCATCTGCCACTGCCTAAATTTAAAGAAGATTCAGCACTGGATAAGATGAGCTATTACGATCAGGCGGCAGTTGATTCGATAAAACTGCGAGAGCAGATAAAAAAAGATCCTAACTATATTAATAATAAAGTCTCGGAAGATAAAGCAGATTCTTTTTCCACAAGTGATTTTGAATCCCGCATGCTTCCAAAAAACAGATCAGCTTTTAATTCTCAGTCTTTTCAGGACCGCAATGAACAGAAAGTTTATGAGAAGCTGAGGGCTCTTGAAAACATAATCAGCCAGCCTGCTGTCCCTGCTTACGGTCAGGATATGAGGGAATTTGAAAATTACGGCACTTCTCGTGGAGAATCGGAAGAGATTAAAAAACTTGAAGGGCTAATGTCGACGATGAGCACGACCCAGGAACCTGATCCGGAACTTCAGCAGTTAGGCGGTATGCTGGAAAATATTTTGGATATACAGCATCCGCAGCGCGTGCAGGAAAGGCTTAAAAAAACATCTGAGAGCAAAAAAGGCAAAATATATTCAGTGCAGAAAAAAGAAGCAGAGAATAACATAAGCTCACTTCAGCGGAATGCCGATTTGCAGACCTCTTTGAAAACAAATGAATTTTATTCTCTGGACGAAGCACAGCCTGGTGAAGAAATACAAAATTCTATTGAAGCAGTTGTGCATCAGACGCAGACTATTGTCAATGGCTCGGTGGTTAAATTAAGACTCACGAATGATATTTTTCTCCAAGGAACAATGATACCCAGAAATACTTTTCTGTATGGTATGGCGGCTTTAAAAGGAGAGAGGCTGGAGGTAAAAATCACAAACATCCATTACAATAATTCGATATTTCCCGTCGAGCTGGCAGTCTATGATATGGACGGGATTGACGGCATCTATATTCCCGGAGCGATTAACAGGGATGTGGTTAAAGCATCAGCTGACAGATCCATTCAGACTCTCGGTCTTACCGGGATTTCGGATTCATGGGGAGCACAGGCCGCAGGTATGGGCATCGAGGCAGCTAAAAGTCTTATGAGCAAAAAGGTAAAACTCATAAAAGTGGTTGTAAAGGCAGGGTATCAGGTGCTGCTGTATGATGAAAAACAAAAGAATTTAAAACCTTAAAAGAGAGAAAATATGAAAAGAGCGAATTATTTGTTTTTAATCAGCTTGCTGCTGGTTTGTGTTTCAGTTAATCCACAGTCAAACGCAAAGGAAACTGCCTTTTACGAAGACCAGTATAAAAATCTACAAGTAGGTTTTTCTAAAACCACAAGCATTATTTTTCCTTATACAATCAAGAGCATAGATAAAGGAAGCGCAGAAGTGCTTGTACAAAAAGCAAAAGGAGTTGAGAATATACTACTTGTAAAAGCGGCTAAACAGCATTTTTTCCAGACCAATCTGACAGTTGTTACATCTGACGGGAAATTGTACGTTTTTGTACTGAATTATGATGAAACGTGCCCTGACTTAAATTTTAAGGCTGAAAATGCAGTGGCTGCAAGCAGGGATGTGCTGTTTTCTTTAGAAAACGAAAATCAGAAAAGAATTGAACAGTGTGCTTTGGCTGCATATTCCAAAAAGAAAAAAATCAGTGGTCTAAAAAAATCAAAGTATCAGATCAGACTGGAGGTGAACGGGATCTTTATCCAGCAGGATGTTTTGTATCTGCGTATTGTTTTTGAAAACAAATCAAAGATTAACTACGATATTGATCAGCTCCGTTTTTTTATCAGAGACCAGAAGAAGTCAAAACGTACCGCGTCGCAGGAAATTGAACTGCAGCCTTTGTACGCGACTTCATCTTCTTCTGTAATTCCTTATAAATCTGAAATAATAAAAGTTTATGCTCTGGAGAAATTTACCATCCCGGAGAATAAGTATCTGACACTTCAGATGATTGAAAAAAACGGCGGAAGACATTTGGAAGTGGATATTAATAATAATCTGACTGATAAGGTAATTCCGATTACAGAATTAAGCAGTGACACTTTTTAAGCTTTAAAATAAATTATGATAATCAATTTAGCTGACACTGAAATGATGCTGTCATTTGCTGAGGAAATGGCTTATAACGGCCATCGATTTGCCGCCTTTAATACCGATGAGGTGACTGATACCGACACAATTGAGTTTTTTAGAAACCCATTGGATGCGAAGGAGTACTGTCTGGTGATGACCAATGATGCGAATTATTTTCAGAGCCTGCCGATTGAATCAGTTATCAACGACTTGCGAGCAGTTTTGAATAGCGGGGCAGATACTTCCGAAAATGAAGCAATACAACTTACTGGATTTGCCAAAAGGGAAATAGATAGGAGAGAAATTTTAGAAAATAATTTAAATGAAAATGCAATGAATGAGAAAAATTTAGAATACCTGAAAGACCAGTTAAAATATACTGGATTTGGAGAAACGTTCGATGCTGAACTGCGAGAGAACATAATGAAGGGAGATAAGGATTTTAAAATTATGCACACCGGCATTATGAACAATGGTCTGCCAAATAAGGATACCTTAACTGTAGAATTAAATTTCAAAAGGTCTGAGCAGACAGATATGTACTTTTTTAATTCCTATCATGTCAATCTTCAGAAAGAAGAAAACAAACCTGGTCTGGAACAGACCTTCTACATCAACAAAGACAGCGCCAGCATTACAATGAAAGAGGCATATAATTTGATGGAAGGCAGATCTGTCAATAAAGATCTTAAAAACAAAGAAGGGGAGAGCTATAATTGCTGGCTGAAAATCGACTTTAAACAATCTGACAATGGTAATTTTAAGCTGAACCAATACCATCAGAATTATGGGTATGATTTGGAAGCAAGTCTGGCAAAACATTCAATCAAAGAGCTCAATACTCCGCAGTATAAAGAAGACCTTTTAAATTCCCTTAAGAAAGGAAATCTTCAGTCAGCGACTTTCGTAGTTAGCGGTGTTGAAAGTAAAATGTTTGTGGAGGCGAATCCCCAGTTTAAGACTGTTAATGTTTATGATGAAAATTTACAAAGAATTAATCATCGAGAGAGTAAGGAAGAGAAAAAGGCTGAATCTCAAAAAGAATCAGTATCTAAAGATCAAAAAAAAAATCTAGATTCTGATGAAGGTGATTCAGGGAGGAAAGATAATAAAGTAAAGAAAAGAAAAACTCCCTCACTTTAAAAGTTATGGAAAAATTAAAGCCTTTATCGGATTTTTTCACCGCAATAGAGAATGATTACCGGATTAGTCCAATGCATATTGCCATTTATGCAGCTCTATTACAATTTAGATCCGTTAAGGGCTTTATTAATCCAATTTTTGTCTTTAGCTCGGAGATTATTGTTATTGCTAAAGTTTCTTCAGCAAATACGTATCATAAATGTGTCCAGGAACTTCATCAGTATGGATACATAAAGTATAGACCATCTTTTAAAAAAAATCGTGGAAGTGAAGTATATTTTTTGTTTTCAGCTGACGCGGACATCTAAAGATTCTGCAATTAATAATTTTATGAAATTGTACTATGAATGAAATTGTAACCAAGGAAGATCTGAGACAGTTTGGTCTTCTTCTAGTAGATAAAATACAGGCTTTATTTAAAGATAAGGATTCTGGACGGAAAGAAACTTTGGAACCAGAGTGGATTAAAAGCAAGTCTGTGAGAAAACTGCTTGATATTTCAGCAGGTTCAGTACAGAATCTTAGAACAAGCCAAAAAGTCCGTTTCAAAAAAGTGCTTGGCTCGTATTACTACAATAAAGAAGATCTTCAAAAATTATTTGATGATGATAAACACTAAAAGATTAAAAGAAAGCTATATAATGAGTTATCTGTCAATGTATAGTAATGATCCTAAACTAAATGTCTGGCATCTATCAATTTTGACAGCAATACTGGGATTAGGCTATAGGCAGGGACAAAGAAGAAGGATTAAAGTCAGCCGCAGTAAAATTATGGAGCTGTCACATGTCAATACGTTACCGACTTATCATAAGTATTTTAAACAGCTTCAGGATTTAGGATACATTAAGTACACGCCATCTTATCATCCCGGATATAAAAGCGAAGTTAAGTTATGTAAAAAGAGGCTATCTCAAAATATTTGAGATAGCCTCTTTTATGTTTAAAGATATTTTAAAATTATTTATCACGAAGAAATGTTGTATTTCTTTTTGATTGCCTGAATTTCCTTTTCGAGCCTGCTGAGAACCGCCAAATCAGGCTTAGACATTTTGGACCCAGTTTTATTGAGTTTTTTATTGAGAATAGACATTTCACGTCCGATTGTGGCTTGCTCAGTTATAGCATATGCCTCAGTCTGTTTTACCGATGCATGACCAAGCAGTTCTTTAACTACATTAATAGGGACGTTGTTATTTAATGTCACAGTGCTTCCGAAAGTCCGGCGGGCCATATGCGTGTTGAGCGTAAAAGGAAAACCGCACAATACAGCAACTTCTTTCAGGTACTCATTCATTTTCTGGTTGGATGAAACAGGAAGCACGGTTCCACGCTGGATACACAGCGGGTGCTCTTTATATTTTTCAACTATTTTCAGTGCTTGGGGAAGAAGAGGGACATTAAATGATGAGTTTGTTTTCTGCCTTTCGGACATAATCCATAGATTTCCATCAATGCCTTTTTTGATATCAGTTTTCTTTAATTGATAAGCGTCTATGTAAGCCAGGCCAGTGTAGCATTGGAAGACAAATACATCCCTTACGACATTGAGTCTGTCAGTTGTGAAATAATGACTTTCAAGTTCGTACAATTCCTGTGCGGTGAGTGGTTTTTTTACCAGTTTTGTTTTACGTCCTTTAAAGTTCTTAAATGGGTCCTTGGTGATTATCTCCTTATCAATGGCGCGGATTACAATCTTTTTGAAATTTGCAATATACTTTAGGGTGGTGTTGTTGCTGCAGTCGCGTACAGTTCTAAGGTAAAACTCGAAGTCCTTTACAAACTCAAGATTCAAATCCGCAAATTCAAGATCTTGCTTTTTAAGCTTAAACTTGATAAAAGCGGTTAAATGGTTTTTAGTAATGGTAAACCGGTCAAGGGTGCCTTTTGCATAACCTCTTCCCAGAAGCGCCTCCATTTCATCATTATGCTTTTGAAATTCTTCCAGCACCTTAACCTTTGGCGCTGTCCTACCTAGAATCTCGTCCATAATTTTCTCAGCGGTTATGGATTTGCCGCTGTACATCATTTCGGTTTTTATTTCATTGATTTTTAAAGTCAGTGAATCCAAAAAGAAGTTTAGGGATTTTGCATCTTCCTTTGAGCCGACCGCTCTTTCGAACCTTTGATCCCATCGTGCATTATCCCATTTTCTCTTAGTTGAGCTTTCCTTACGGATGCCGTCTACAGTGATTCTGAAATATACGATCCATTCTTTACTTTCTATTTTGGGTCTTTTTAAAAAGAATCCCAAACCAAAACTGCTTTCCAACATAATCCTACTTTTTAAATTAATAAATGTAGAATAATATTACTGCCAAATCAAGTCGTTAATCTCGTTAACCCCTGTAATATAAGGGATTTTTGCTGTTTCTGGTGCACTTTTCTGCTCGCCTGAAAGTGCACCGATTCTGCACCTTTAATTTTGTGAGGATTTATAAATATTGAAAATAGGCTTAAAACAAAAAAAACCTGCAAATCATTGAATTTGCAGGTCTTCAGACATTTTTTGTGGCTTTTTAAAAAGATTGAAAACTTTAAGTTTTTCGCCTTTTCGGCCTTTCCGTGGGGAGAGCAGGATTCGAACCTGCGAAGTTCACACAGCAGATTTACAGTCTGCCCTCGTTGGCCGCTTGAGTATCTCCCCGATCTCAGCTTGTTGCGCTTTGTTGTTCTTAGCGGTGGCAAAGATAGGAACTCTTTGTACATTTCCAAACAAAAAAATGACTTAATTTTAAGTTATTTTAAAGTTATTTTTTAATTCGTTGGAATTGAATAAAATAAAAAACTTCAAAAACATATTTTTTTTAAACTATTTTTAAAAGTAGGATTATTTCTATAGTTATTTCATAGTTTTTACTTTTGATTTAATCATTAATAAAGACGTGAGATATTGCTTTCATTGACAAGTTAAAAGATTATTGACTAAAAATATCCATTTAATATGGTTTTGCGTTTGACTTAATGATCTTTTTTTAAGTTCAATTTTTAATTCTTTTTTATGAAAATCCGTTTTTGAATTTCTGACTGAGCAAAAAAAAATCTCCACAAGGGAGATTTTTTTATTTTTATAAGAGATAGATTATTTTGCTAACAATTCTAAGATCTTTGCTTTTAATTCAGCGCCTCTTAAATCTTGGGCTACCACTTTTCCTGATGCATCAAGAATAAAAGTAGCAGGAATTGCTTCAACATTGTATTGTTTTGCAATTGGCTCTTCCCAAAATTTTAAGT